>ERZ779922.26-NODE-26-length-110590-cov-11.591604_pt1 | contig 110590 bp, 104 predicted proteins | sample MGYA00511544_ERZ779922 | MGnify/ENA primary metagenome ERZ779922 (study PRJEB29588, sample SAMEA2154516) | human gut metagenome | biome: human gut; feature: human-associated habitat; material: faeces | place: Denmark | collected 2008/2010 ... | reverse complement strand
GTGGCAGGACAGACAGCTGGTGCGTTTATCAATCTGTATCCGCCCGGAATTCCAATTGTGGCGCCCGGGGAACAGATCACGCAGGAAGCTGTCGATGTGATTACGCGTTACAGGCAAATGAATCTCCCGGTTCAGGGAGTTGATCATGATGCCATAACAATACTCAAATTATGCTAAAAGGAGATTTACAATGAGAAGAACCAAAATTATCTGCACAATTGGTCCGTCGTCTCAGGATGAAGACATGCTTCGTAAGATCATTCTGGCCGGCATGAACGTGGCGAGATTCAACTTTTCCCACGGCGACTATGAAGAGCATGGACTGAAGCTTGAAAGAACCAGAAAGATCAGCCGTGAGCTGAACCTTCCTGTTGCAGTACTGCTTGATACAAGAGGTCCTGAAATCCGTCTGCGCGACTTTGCAGAAGGCAAAGTAGAATTAAAGGCAGGCCAGAAGTTCACTCTGACCACCGAAGAGATCATGGGTACCGCAGAGCGCGCAACCATTACCTATAAGAACCTGCCTCAGGATGTTAAGCCTGGCGATTCCATCCTGCTGGATGACGGTCTGATCGGTCTGAAGGTTGAAGAAGTGCAGGGCGACACAGAAATCGTCTGCACCGTTATGAACGACGGCCCTATCTCCAACCACAAGGGCGTTAACGTTCCCGGCGTAAAATTAAACCTGCCCTTCATCGATGAGAAGGATCACGCAGATATCGTTTATGCTTGCGAAAAGGGCTTCGATTTCATCGCAGCTTCCTTCGTAAGAAGCAAAGAAGACGTACTGCAGATCCGTGAGATCTTAAAGGAGCACAACTCCAAGATCCAGATCATCTCCAAGATCGAGAGCCTGCAGGGTATTCAGAACCTGGAAGAGATCATCGAAGTTTCCGACGGTATCATGGTAGCCCGTGGCGATATGGGTGTTGAGATCCCGATGGAAGAGGTTCCGATCATCCAGAAGAGAATCATCAAGCTGACAACTGCAGCTGGTAAGAACGTTATCACTGCTACACAGATGCTGGATTCCATGATGAAGCATCCCCGTCCGACCCGTGCAGAGGCAACCGACGTTGCAAACGCTATCTACGATGGCACAACCGGTATCATGCTTTCCGGTGAGACAGCAAACGGCGATTACCCGCTGGAAGCTGTTCAGACTATGGTTCGTATCGCAGAGCGCGCAGAAAAGGATATCGACTATGTAGGCCGTCTGCAGAAGACTGGTGCAAGACTTCCTCAGGAGCAGGATACAACCACTTCTATCTGCCACGCAACCTGCACCGTTGCTACTGACCTGAATGCAGCAGCAATCATCCCGGTATCCATGTCTGGCTTTACTTCCGGCATGGTAGCACGTTTCAAACCTAACTGCCCGATCATCGCATGCACAACCAGCCGTCTGGTATGGCGTCAGATGAACCTGCAGTGGGGCGTAACTCCTCTGCTGATCGCAGAAGAGAACACTGCAGAGGATCTGTTCCGTGAAGCAGTTAAGGCTGCAGAGAACGCAGGTCTGATCAAGAAGGGCGACAAGGTTGTCCTGACTGCAGGTATGCCTCTGGGTATCCCCGGCAGAACTAACATGCTGCGTGTTGTAGAGGTTTAATAGACAATAACATACTGCCGCACTGAAGAGGTTCAGCGCGGCAGTTCTGTTTTTACAGCCGTTTCTTCCATAACATGATAAATATTTTCAGGCATAACTACGGCCGTTACTCTGTTCAGTTCTTCTTTTAAATGCGTGTTATAAACGGCCGCATAACAAAATTCTTCTGTGCTGCTGCCAAGTTCATGTATAATTTCCCATTTGGCGGCTTCCCGCATTTCCGGTTCTTTTAAATAAGGCAGCTGCAAATTCAATAAGGCTGTTTTATCTGCACCGGCAGTAAAAACAAGCACGCCTGTACTGATATTCTCTTCTTTTAAAATTTCGTTAATAAATACAGCAAGTTTTTCTTTATTAAAAACATAAGCGTCTGCTGCCAATTCCTGCGGCAGCTGTTTTGATATCAGTTTTTCAACTGTATTAATGCGTTTGCTGCAATTTACAACCGCAATCCGTATAACATCGGAAGCAATATCGGCAGCAATAATATGTTTGAATTTATTAGCTAACAGTTTATCTTTTAAAATTTTGTAATTCATTCTCAACTTCCCTAAAAATTAAATAAATTCCAATAAAAATTTGCCAAAAAACCGGCATATAATAGCGCGGCAAAAGCACCGGCACATAAAAAAGGCCCAAACGGTATAGCGTCCTGCTTATTTTTTACACCTGTTATTATTAACAATATACTTATAATTCCTCCGCTAATAAAAGAAAGCAATAAAAATATAACGGTATTTTCAAAACCAAGCCATAAGCCTGCCGCTGCGCTCAGCTTAACATCCCCTCCGCCCATGCCGCCGCGGCTGATTAAAAAAATTCCCAGCATTACGGCAAAGGCAAAAACAGAACCGTAAAGTCCGTTAAGCAAACCTCCAGGCAAATACAAACAGCTGTAAATAAACCCGCATGCTGCAAGTATAAGCACTAAGCTGTCAGGTATAATTTGCAATTCGTAATCAATTAAACTTATTAAAATAACTGCGCAGCAAAATATAAAAAGCAGCAGCAATTTAAGCCCGAATTCTGCTTGCATTCCGCATAAAACAAAAGCCCAACCAGTTAAAACTTCCGCAAATAAATGGCTGATGCCATAATTAACTCCGCAATAGCGGCAGCGGCCTTTTAAAAATAAATAACTTAAAACGGGAACAAGGTCTGTTACCGTCAGTTTCTTCCCACAGAAATAACAGATTGACCTGCCAACAACAACGGATTGCCCACGCGGCAGACGGCAGGCACATAAGTTTAAAAAACTGCCAAGCGCGCTGCCTGTAAAAAAATAAAAAAGCAGCCAGTAAAACATATTTTTCAATCACCATAAGTTTAATTTTTTGCTTTAAAGAAAGCGCAACCCTGATATTATAGCAAAAAAATAACAGCAGATGCAAGAAGCATCCGCTGTTATGCAGCTTTTAAATTTTAAATTTTTTATTTACCGGTACGTCCGCGCTTTGTAAACGGTTTGCCTTCTTTGCAGAGCGGGCAGTCGTTCGGGTCGTAAGTGGGAACGTCCAGGTGCAGCAATGCTTCGGTGCGCATGCCAAAATCAACTTTGCCGCCGCTGCGGTCTACCAAAAGGCCGATACCAACAGGTACGCCGCCGTGTTCTTTTACAACATCCAAAACTTCTTTTACGCTGCCGCCGGTAGTAACAATATCTTCAACAATCAATACGCGGGTACCTTCCGGAATTTCAAAGCCGCGTTTCAAAGTCATTTTGCCGTTTTCGCGTTCGGTAAAAATAGCACGGGTGCCAAGCGCTTTGCCTACTTCATGCGCCAGCAGAATACCGCCGGTCATAGGGCCGATAACAAGCTCCACATTATCGGCTGCATAGCGTTCTGCCAGTTCCTGGCAAAGCATTTCCGTATATTTGGGATGCTGCAGCACATTGAATTTTTCAACGTACATCGGGCTATGCAAACCGCTGGTCAGTAAAAAATGTCCATGCAGCACTGCCTGGGTTTCTTCCAATAATTGCATTACTTCTTTTTCCTGCATCATAAGTTTATACACCTCTTATTTCTGCTGCAATGCTTTGTGCCGCAGCTTTTTTATCTTCAGCTTTCGTAATTGGCCTGCCAACTACAATATGGGTGGAACCATTTTTAAGCGCGCCGGAAGGCGTGGCAATTCTGCTCTGGTCGTTAACATCACTGCCTGCCGGGCGGATTCCCGGTGTAACAATTAAAAAGCCTTCGCCGCACGCTTCGCGGATAGCAGCTGCTTCCTGCGGAGAAGCAACAACACCGTCCATACCGGATTCTTTGGCAAGTTTTGCCAAAGCGATTACCTGTTCGGCAATTCCTGTTTTGTAATTAAGGTCAGCATACTGTTCTTCATTAATGCTGGTAAGAATCGTTACGGCAATCAGTTTCGGAGCAGTCCTTCCAAGTTCAGCAGCTTTGGCATGCACGGCTTTCACAGCTTCCTGCATCATTTTTCTGCCGCCTACGGCATGTACATTCATCATATCTGCGCCAAGTTCCGTAAGCACAGCCAGTGCGCTGGCAACAGTGTTAGGAATATCATGCAGTTTTAAATCCAAAAATACTTTTTTGTTATGTTCTTTTAAAAAGCGGATGATTTCACTGCCTGCGGCATAGTAAAGTTCCATGCCAACTTTATAATGGCATACGGAATCGCCAAGTTCTTCTACGCAGGCTTTTGCCAAATCAGCAGTCGGGAAATCAAGCGCAACTATTAATCTTTCATCACTTTGCATAGCTTACTCCTTCCTGCCGCTGCGCAGGGCAAAACTGCCTTCCGGCAGAGCCGCGCCAATCATATCGGTAAGTTTATTATAGCCGTGGCGGTTCATATAGTCCAAAATGCCGTGGCTGATTGTTTCGGCAATGCAGGGATTGCGGAAATTAGCCGTACCAACTGCAATGGCACTTGCGCCGCAAAGGAAAAATTCCACGGCGTCTTCGGCTGTTTCGATACCGCCCATGCCAATAATCGGTACATGCACCTTCTGCGCTACTTCGTAACACATGCGTACTGCAACCGGGCGTACTGCCGGGCCGCTTAAACCGCCGGTAATATTGCCAAGTACAGGGCGCTGTCGTTCAATGTCAATTTTCATGCCGATAAGCGTATTAATTAACGAAATTGCATCAGTACCTGCATTTTCAACTGCCAGTGCCATTTCCGTAATGCTGGTTACATTAGGAGAAAGTTTGGTAATAACAGTTTTGGTAAAATGTTTTTTTACCTGTTCTACAACGGCAGCAGCACTGTCAGGGCATGTGCCGAAAGCAATGCCGCCCTGTTTAACGTTCGGGCAGGAAATATTAATTTCTACCGCGTCTACGCCGTCAACATCAAGCTTATGAGCAAGTTCGCCGTATTCTTCGGGAGAAGAAGCCGCAATATTTACAATTACGGGTACATCATATTTGCGCAGTTTAGGCAGTGTTTCATTCAAAAAGTAATCGCTGCCTGGGTTTTCCAAACCTACGCAGTTAAGCATGCCGGAAGGTGTTTCAACAGCACGCTGGCCTTTATTGCCTTCGCGCGGCAAAAGCGTTGTGCCTTTTACGCATACCGCCCCAACTTTTTCCAAATCTAAAAAGTCGGTAAATTCAAGGCCAAAGCCGAAAGTACCGGAAGCGGTGGTAACCGGAGTCTGCATTTTCAAACCGGCAATATCAACTGCCAGACGTCCGTCATACAATTTTGCGCTTACCATTCTCCCACCTCCTCAGCCCAGAATACCGGGCCGTCAGTGCAAACCTTAAGGCGTTTTCCAATACCGCTGCAAGAGCAGGACAGGCATGCACCAAGGCCGCAGGCCATATATTTTTCAAGTGAAACCTGGCATTTAACGCCGTATTTTTCAGCTGCTTCCGCAACTGCTTTCATCATAGGCACAGGGCCGCATACGTACAGCGCGTCATATCTGCCGCTGGCAAGAAGTTCCGGCAGTACGGCCATAACCGTACCTTTGGTGCCGCAGCTTCCGTCATCTGTCGTCAGGTGCATTACCGGGCAGTATTCCTCATAGAGTTTTGTCCAGAACAATTCATCGGCACAGCGCCCGCCCATAACAATTTCCGCTTTGCCTTTGCCAAAAGCAGAAGCAAGGAACAAAAGCGGTGCCAGGCCAAGGCCGCCGCCGACAATAAGCGGATGCTGCGCGTTCATATCGAAACCGCGCCCAAGCGGGCCCACAATGCTTAATTTATCGCCGCTGCAATATTCTGCCAGCAGTTTGGTAGCTTCGCCGATAATGCGGTAAATCATGGTAATGGTGCCCTCTTTTTTATTAACGGCAGCAACACCAAAAGGACGGCGCAGAAGCGGCGCAGTGCAGTTAAATACCTGCACGTTTACAAACTGCCCCGGAACGGCAAGTTCTGCCAGTTCCGGTGCGTAAACTTCTATTAATTTTGTTGAATTGTTTAAAACATGCTGCCCAATAACTTTAGCTTCAACTATTTTCTTAGGCATTTATCAGCCCTCCCAGGAAAGGTCCTGCAAAGCAACAATACTTACTACACGGCGGCGGCGCATAGCGCTCATTACATGTTGCAGTTCGCGTGCCGTATCAAGGGATGTCAGGCAGGCGATGGCATGCTCAACCGTCGAACGGCGGATTTTAAAGCCGTCGCGTTCAGCATCACGGCCATGGTTGGTTGTATTGATAACCATACTGATATGGCCTTCTTTAATTTCATCAAGAATATTCGGGCTGCCTTCGCTTACTTTGGTTGCAACCCTTACTTTTACACCGTGGTTGTTCAGATATTCCGCGGTGCCGCCGGTTGCTACAATTTCATAACCAAGGTCTGCAAAACCGGCTGCAATTTCGCAGGCTTCTTCTTTATCCATATCGGCTACGGTAATAAGAATAGCGCCTTCGTGCGGCACATTGATACCGGCAGCAATGCAGGCTTTATACAGTGCGCGCGAATACTGGTAGTCAATGGCCATTACTTCACCGGTAGATTTCATTTCAGGCCCAAGGGTAATATCAACATTGCTCATCTTGTTGAAGGAGAATACAGGTGCTTTAACTGCATAATAATCCGGGAAGAGCTGCAGGCCCGGGCGGTAACCCTGTTCGCGGATACTCTGCCCCATTGCGCACTTGGTTGCAACGTCAACCATCTGAATGGTGGTAACTTTGCTGAGGAAAGGCACGGTACGGGAAGAACGCGGATTAACTTCAATAACGAATACTTCGTTATTGCGTACAATGTACTGAATGTTAATCATGCCGTGTACTTCAAGGCCGATGGAAATTCTGTTGGTGTAATCGATAATGGTTTTAATAACCGATTCTGCCAGCGTGCGCGGAGGATATACGGCAATGGAGTCGCCGGAGTGTACGCCTGCGCGTTCGATATGTTCCATAATGCCAGGAATCAGTACATCCTTACCGTCGCAGATAGCATCAACTTCAACTTCCGTACCTTGCAGATAGTGGTCAACAAGTACCGGATGTTCGTGCGAAGCCTTAACGGCGTTTGTCATGTAGTATTTCAGTTCATCGTCGTTATAAACAATTTCCATGGCACGGCCGCCGAGTACATAGGACGGACGCACCATTACCGGGTAACCAACGTCGGCAGCTGCTTTCAGAGCGCCTTCGGTATCGAATACGGTATGTCCTTTCGGGCGCGGAATGTTGCAGGAAGTTAAAAGTTCATCAAAACGTTCGCGGTCTTCGGCGCGGTCAATGCTTTCCACGCTGCTGCCCAAAATTTTAATGCCTGCTTTTTCCAGCGGACCGGCAAGGTTAATTGCCGTCTGACCGCCGAACTGCACAATAACGCCTTCCGGTTTTTCTTTATCGAGAATGTTCAGTACGTCCTCAATCGTCAGCGGCTCAAAATACAGGCGGTCGCTGGTGTCAAAGTCCGTACTTACAGTTTCAGGGTTGTTGTTGATAATAATGGTTTCATAGCCAAGTTCTTTCAGCGCCCATACAGAATGAACGGAGCAGTAGTCAAATTCTACGCCCTGGCCGATACGGATCGGGCCGCTGCCAAGTACGGCAACTTTCTTTTTATCGCTTACTTCAACTTCGTCTTCTTCCGCATAAGTGGAATAATAGTACGGAGTTGCAGCTTCAAATTCTGCGGCGCAGGTATCAACCATCTTATAGGTCGGAATAATACCCCAGCCTTTGCGCATTTCACGCACTTCCTGCCATGTTTTGCCAATATAGCCTGCAATGGTAACGTCCGCAAAGCCTTTTTTCTTGGCGGCAAGCATCAGTTCTGCCGTCATGGGTTCGGTTTTAATGCGGTTTTCCATCTCAACAATGTTCATTACTTTTTGCAGGAACCATTTGTCGATTTTGGTAATATCGTGTACTTCGTCAATCGTTACGCCGCGGCGGAATGCTTCGGCAATAACAAACAGACGCTGGTCATCAATCAGATGAATACGCTCGCGTACTTCTTCATCGCTCAGTGCTTTCAGTTCCGGCATTTCAAGGTGAATAAGACCGATTTCCAAAGAACGTACAGCTTTTAAAAGCGCGGCTTCCAGATTTCTTTCAATGGCCATTACTTCGCCGGTAGCTTTCATCTGCGTACCGAGAGTACGGTCTGCGGTAACGAATTTATCAAACGGCCAGCGCGGGAATTTTAAAACAACATAGTCCAGCGAAGGCTCGAAGCATGCCGTAGTTTTTTGGGTAACGGCATTCTGAATTTCATCCAGTGTGTAACCAACGGCAATTTTAGTTGCTACTTTAGCAATGGGATAACCGGTTGCCTTGGATGCAAGCGCCGAAGAACGGCTTACACGCGGATTAACTTCGATTACATAATAACGGTAGGAATTCGGGTCGAGCGCAAGCTGTACGTTGCAGGCGCCGCGTACGCCGAGTTCGCGTACAATGTCGATAGAAGCCTGACGCAGCATCTGTACTTCATGGTCGCTCAAGGTCTGTGCCGGTGCGGCAACAACGGAGTCGCCTGTATGCACGCCAACCGGGTCAAGGTTTTCCATGGAGCAAACGGTAATGCAGTTATCGTCAGCGTCGCGCAGAACTTCATATTCAATTTCTTTCCAGCCGGCAACACTGCGTTCAATCAAGGCCTGACCGATAAGGCTGTACAAAAGGCCTTTGCTTACAATATCGTCCAGTTCTTCGTCGTTGTTGGCAATGCCGCCGCCGGTGCCGCCCAAAGTATATGCCGGGCGTACAATAAGCGGATAACCAACTTCACGCGCGAATTCCTTAGCTGCGGAAACGGTTTCAACAATTGTGCTTTCCGGAATCGGCTGGTTGATTTTTTCCATCGTTTCCTTAAACAGTTCACGGTCTTCCGCACGTTTAATGCTTTCAATCTGTGTGCCCAGAAGTTTAACATTATATTCGCGCAAAATACCCTGTTTATCAAGGTCAATGGCAAGATTCAAACCAACCTGCCCGCCAAGGGTTGCCAGCAAAGCATCCGGGCGTTCGCGTTTAATAACGCTTTCCAAAAATTCCACATTAACAGGTTCAACATAAACACGGTCGGCAATATGCACGTCCGTCATAATAGTAGCCGGGTTGCTGTTTACCAGTACAACCTCAAGCCCTTCTTCTTTTAATGCGCGGCAGGCCTGTGTACCGGAATAGTCAAATTCTGCCGCCTGCCCGATAATAATCGGGCCGGAACCGATAACCAGTACTTTTTTTACATTTTGCAGTTTCGGCATATTAGCGGCCTCCCATCATTTTAATAAAACGTTCAAACAAATATTCGTGACCGCCAGGCCCCGGGCTTGCTTCCGGATGGTACTGCACGGTAAAGGTCGGATGGTCAAGATAACGCACGCCTTCAATCGTATGGTCATTCAGCGAAATATTTGTAATTTCAATATTTTTACCTTCCAGTGATTTTTCATCAACGGCATAACCGTGATTCTGGGAAGTAATCATAACTTTATGTTCAAGTAAATCCTTAACAGGATGATTAATGCCGCGGTGACCGAATTTCATTTTGTATGTATCGGCTCCGTTTGCCAGCGCCATCAGCTGATGGCCGAGGCAGATACCGAAAATCGGGCGTTTGCCGATGAATTTTTTAACTTCTTCGATAACGGAAGTCAAATCCTTCGGGTCTCCCGGTCCGTTGGAAAGGAAAATGCCGTCCGGCTGGGAAGCAAGAACTTCCTGTGCGCTGGTAAACGCCGGGAACACGGTAAGACGGCAGCCGAAGCTTGCAAGGTAGTTAAGGATGTTCTGCTTAATGCCGTAATCCATAACAGCCACATGGTATTTGCCTTCGCCCATTGTATAAATTTCCGGAGTTGTAACTTTGGCTACCTGGTCATGAACTTCCGGCAGCGCCAGCAGTTTTTCAACTTCTTCCTGCGGCATTTCGTCCGGAACAATAACGCCCTGCAAAACGCCGTAGTTTCTCAGCTTTCTGGTAATGGCACGCGTATCTACGCCAACCAGTACCGGAACATCCTGTTCATCAAGAAAATCTTCAAGAGATTTTTCGTTTTTCCAGTTGCTCGGGTGGTCGCACAGCTCGCTGATAACATAGCCCTGGAAGAAGCACCTTCTGCCCTGGTTAAAATCTTTATTGATACCGTAATTGCCTACCAAAGGATAAGTCATTACAACAATCTGGTCGCAAAACGAGGGGTCAGTCAAAGTTTCTTGATAACCGCTCATGCCCGTTGTAAAAACAACTTCGCCGACAGCATTGCGTTTGCCGTACAAAGTACCTCTGTAAACGCTGCCGTCTTTTAAAACAAGTTTACCCTTTCTGCCTATTTGCCGCATACTACACCATCTCTCATAACAAATTTACCTGCTACCATAGTGGCAACGGCTTTGCCTTTGCAATGTTTGCCATTGAAAGGTGTTACGTTGCCGCGTGTATAAAATTTCGTATTATCAACTGTCCATTCCTTGTTAAGGTCGATAACAGTTACATCTGCCGGAGAGCCAACTTTTAAACTTCCAGCATTTAATGCAAAAATATGCGCAGGCGCTGTACTCATTTTATCAATAATTTCATTAATTGTGAAGAGCCCTGTATGATAAAGTTCGGTTAAAATTACACCCAGAGAAGTTTCAAGGCCTGTAAAACCGTTCGGTGCATAACGGAACTCAACGTCTTTTTCTTCCGGTGCGTGCGGAGCGTGGTCCGTAACAATAGCGTCCGCAGTACCGTCTTTCAATGCCTGACGGCATGCTTCCACGTGGTCCATGCTGCGCAGCGGCGGCGAAACTCTTGTAGCCGTGCTGTATGTGCTGCATGCTTCATCAGTTAAAGTCAGGTGGTGAACGGTAACTTCGCAGGTTACGTTTACTCCCCTTGCCTTGGCGCGGCGGATAATATCAAGCGCGCCTTTAGAAGCAACATGTGCAATATGTACATGCGCACCTGTATATTCGGAAATTATGCAGTCACGCGCAACAGCGATATCTTCGGAGATATACGGAATGCCGGGCACGCCGATGCGTGCGGAAACAGCGCCTTCATGCATATAACCTTCGTGGTTAAGTTCTTCTTCGATAGAATGGGAAATCAAAACTTTATCAAAAGCGCTTACATATCTTGCAGCCAGTAAAAACAGGCGGCTGCTTTCTACATAATGGCCGTCATCGCTGAAAGCCATAGCGCCTTTTTCTGCCATATCACCAAGTTCAGCCAGTTCCTTACCCTGTTCGCCCTTGCTGATGGCGCCGATAACTTCTACATTTACATAACCTTCGCGGGCAGCGCGTTCTTTAATACCGCTGACGATAATGCTGTTATCTACAACCGGTTTGGTGTTAGGCATGCAGGCAATGGTTGTTACGCCGCCTGCTGCTGCTGCCATGGTGCCGGTAACAATATCTTCTTTTGCTTCAAGGCCCGGCTCACGCAGATGCGTATGTACATCAACAAGCCCCGGGGCAACCACAAGGCCGGAAGCATCATAAACTTCATCGGCAGCTGCTTCGATATTTTTATCAATTGCAGCAACAACGCCGTCTTCAATAAGCACGTCCATTACTGCATCAAGATTTTGCGAAGGGTCAACCACACGTCCGTTTTTAATTAATGTTTTCAATTTGTTTCCCTCCTGTCAGCGTTAAGAACAGCAATGCCATACGCACGGCAACGCCATTTTGTACTTCGTCCCTGATTTTGGCGTTGTCGCAGTAACCAACATCCCAGGAAATTTCAAGGCCGCGGTTCATCGGGCCCGGATGCAGCACGGTTACATCAGGTTTGGCCAGTGCCAGGCGTTTTTCGTTAATGCCAAAAATTCTTGCATATTCGCGTGCAGACGGGAACAAACCTTTCTGCTGGCGTTCAAGCTGAATACGCAGAATGTCGATAACATCAGCGCCTTCAATAGCATCTTCAACACGTTTATGTACTTTTACACCAAGTGCTTCAATATCGTGCGGAATCAAAGTCATCGGGCCTGCAACATGCACTTCCGCGCCCAGTTTTGTCCAGGCAGCGATATTGGTGCGTGCAACACGGCTGTATAAAATATCGCCGACAATTGCCATTTTAAGGCCTTTAAAATCTTTGCCCTGCTCGCGGATGGTAAACATATCAAGCAGTCCCTGAGAAGGATGTGCATGGGCACCGTCACCAGCGTTGATGATGACAGCTTTGGAAACATCGGCAGCATAGGCTGCGGCACCTTCGATAGGATGGCGCATTACAATGGCATCACAAGCCATGGACTGTACGGTAAGAATTGTGTCGCGCAGGCATTCACCCTTTACAACACTGGAGCTTGAAGTAGTAATGTTTACAACATCAGCGCCAAGATATTTTCCTGCCAGTTCAAAAGAAGTGCGGGTTCTCGTACTTGGTTCATAGAACAAGTTGATGATAGATTTGCCACGCAGCGAAGGAACCTTTTTAATATCACGCTTCATAATTTTTTTCATCTCGGCTGCGGTTTTAAGGATGAGTTCGTATTCCTCAACGGAAAGCGAATCCAAATCCAGTATATCCCGTCCGCCGAGAGAAACTGTTGCTTTTGCCATTGCAGAAACCTCCTGTTTGTTAATTTAAGCATAACTTGCGGGCTAAAGCCGCTTACTTATAAAAATAAAAGCCTTCCGGTCCCCATGAGGATAGGAAGGCTTGTAGTACAAGTTACCTAAAAGTCTACCTTACAGTCTCACAGGACCGATTTAAAGGTAAGTTTTATGTTGTTATTATTGTAACACTTCCGGGTATTGGAAGTCAAATTTTTAAGGTAATTAAGTATTAAAATATTATAAATTTTTTGCAGCTTCTTTCACTTTATCTCTTAATGCTTTCTCGAACCTAACCATTACCTCACATTGATAATCAACCATTTTATCCCAATCGGTTGTATTACGAATATTGACACCCTCTATCCAAGTAGAAATTCTGCATGATTTTTTACCACCCAAAATATTCCAAACTAATTCTCCACCAAAAATTTCCTCAATTATTTTCTTATTTTTCAATAAGTTATTAAAAATTTTTTCGTTTTCTTCCCTGCTGCCATAATTAATAATCAACTCAACGCCGCAATACCATGTTGTAGCATCAAAAGCGAAAGTAATTCCAGATACACCAGCTCCACTTGATAACCAATGATTTATCGTAGGTTTAATATTTCTATATTGCGGAGAAATATTATTAAATTTTTCAAGCAATTTTGTCCAATATTGCATCCTAATATTTTCAATATCTTTTGTTATATCTTTATCATTTTGAACTTCTTTTGCTTTATCAGCCATTTGAATTATATAGTCGGCAGTTTCTTTGACAGGTATAATCTGCTCCATTGTAAGAAAGAGATTGTTATTATATTGATACGGTGTAGCTTTAAAACATTTTACATTTATACTATGGTTTAACATCCACATTACAGTAGAAGTAACTTCTTTCCTGAAATTAGCGGCTACTAAAATCATTCGTTGGTCATTTTCATTCAGAGTTATTTCTTCCAAAGGTTTCCCATCAAAAAATTCGGAAATATTATTTTTAGCACTTTCTTTTATGGAATTTTTATCAAGATAATCCTGATAAATCTCTATGATTTGAGCCTTAGTTAATGTTGAACAATATGAAACATATTTTAAACATTGCCATACTACATCCCTGCCAGTATCATCAAGTTTGTTCTCAATAATCACTAAAGAGCCATCTTGATCTAATGCTAATAAATCTAGACGTTCATTTGTATCATTAAAACCGTTAAATTCTTTTTGTATAATAAGCAAATCTTCGCCAAAACAATTAGGCGACTTTGCAATCCATTCCTGTAAGTTTTCACGTTCTTTAAAACCAAGCTCATGAAAAGAACATTTTTTTATTTCAGAGATACTGTTATCAGACTTATTAATCGCAAACATGCTATCACCTCAATATATTCTCACTTACTATTAGTATAACATGTTTTAACATAAAATAAAAAACAGCGCTCCCGTATTTAGGAAACGCTGTTTAACTTTATAAATTACAGTTCAATATTTTTAGCGTTGGCAAGGGTTTCTCTTGCTTCGGCAATAAGTTTTTCCATAACTTCCTTGCAGGGCAGAATTTCGTTAAGAGCGTTCAGGCTCTGGCCTACAAGCACTGCGCCATGTTCAATGTCGCCGTCTACTGCACCCATGCGGTTGGTTCCGGTTGCGAAATCATTAAGTTCCTGCTGCGGAGCGCCCGCAACTTCTTTTGCAAGATATTCTTTGGTAAATTCGTTTTTCAGACAGCGTACTGCGTTGTTGCGGCTGAAGCCGGTAACGGCAGAATCGGTGTCGGTAGCGTCAATAATTGCCTGTTTAGCACGCGGATGAGTCGGGCATTCGGTAGTAAGAATAAAACGGGAGCCCATCTGTACACCGTCTGCACCCATTAAAAGTGCTGCTGCAATGCCGCGGCCGTCAGCAATGCCACCTGCAACCAGTACAGGTACGTTTTTAACCAGAGGTAGTACGTTGGTCATCAGCGCCATGGTGGTCTGCTGGCCGATATGTCCGCCGCCTTCCATGCCTTCAATAACCATTGCGTCTACGCCTGCTGCTTCCACGCGTTTTGCAAGTTTTACGTTCGGCACAACAGGAATAACCTTAATGCCTGCACTGTGCAGTTTTTCAATATGCGGAACCGGGTTGCCTGCGCCGAGAGTTACAAAAGCAACTCTTTCTTCGCATACAACTTCGATAATTTCGTTAACATTCGGTGCCATCAGCATTAAGTTTACGCCAAAAGGTTTATCGGTTAAGGTTTTGCATTTTTGAATTTCTGCTTTGGTCCATTCTGTGGTACGGCCGCCGGTAGCAATAATGCCTGCGCCGCCAGCATTGGAAACAGCTGCAGCAAGGTTAGCGTCGGAAGTCCACGCCATGCCGCCCTGGATAACAGGATATTTAATGCCTAAAAGTTCGGTAATTTTTGTTTTCATTATGTAAACACCTCTTATTCTTTTTTGTATACATTATACTATACTAAAGCAAATTTTACTATATGCGCTCCCGCCTTAAATTTTTTTGCAGAAATACGCATACGGGCAGCTGTGGCAATAAGCTGTGCTGCATGTAAATTCCCGCTCATATGTTTTGGCAAAAATGCTTTGCAGTTCGGCTGCAATTTCTTCCGGGTTAAAGTCTGCCGGAAGTTCAAAACTTACACAACCGCGCAAAAAGTGCAGCTCCGCACTTTTAACAGGCATGTTAAACATTTCTTCTGCCGCCAGCTTATATAAGGCAAGCTGATATTTATATCCTTTGGGAAGCGCGTCAGGAACATGACCTGTTTTATAATCAATAATGCTTAAACTGCCGTCAGAATTATAAATAATGTTATCTATAAAGCCGTAGCACTGCGCATTTATGCCGTATTTTGCAAGTACCGGCAGCGTAAAGCCGGTTTCGTGCAGCTGTTTAGCCTCCAGGCCCGGATATAAATTGCTTCGCAGATATTCCTCCAGCATTTTTTCTGCTTCGCTAAGGTCATAATCCTGTAAATTATTATCATAAGCAGCCTGCATTAAGGCTTTTTTTACATTACCGGCATATTTTTCCAGTGCTTCATGCACCAAAGTGCCAAAGGTTCTGGCATCAATTGCGTTTTCACCGTTCAGCTGAGGCTCAACAGGCGGCATTTGCAAAATATAATGGTAATAAAAACTGCGCTGGCAGATATTATACTGCTGTAAAGATGAAGCAGAAAAACTTTGCTGCCAGGCTTTACCGTATTCCGGCAGCGGCAGAGTATTGGCAATTACATCTTCGCCGATAAAATTGCCGGCATCTTCTTCTGCCTGCATTTCCTGCGGTAACATTTCCGCCGCGTCAACATTGGTAAAAATCATGCCTTCATAGCCGCTTAATATATTTTTCAGATTTTTAAACCATGCGCCTTTATCACCTTTAGTTTTTGTAACGCCGGATAAAATCAGCCTGTCTTTTGCACGCGTTGCCGCCACATAAAACTGGCGTTCCTTCTCTGCCTTGTCAAGTTCACTGTTTAAGGCTTTTATTTCTTTAAAAACACTGCTTTCCTGCAAGTTTCCGTAAACATCAACTTTAATGCCAAGACCTGTGTTTTTATTAAAATTTATTTGCGTGCTGCCGCCGCCAACACCTGTATCAAGTGCCGGCAAAATAACGGTTGGAAACTCAAGCCCTTTTGATTTATGGATAGTCATAATTTTTACGGCTTCCTGTGCATTACCGGCAACAGCTGCCGCTTCACGCGCATTAAGCGCACGCAGGCGTTTTATGTTATCAAGGTATTCGCGCAGCCCGCCCTGCCTGTGCAGGCAAAATTCAGCGGCAAGAGCAAATAACTTCTTTAAATTGGCGTTTTTTTCTTCTCCACCCGGCTGTGCGGCAGTAACAGCATTGAGATTAAGAATCTGTTCGATAAAACTGAATAAATCCGTAAGCGGCAATGACATGGAAGCATCATAAATTTGTTTTAAAACGCCGCTGCAACGCTTTAATTTGCTTTTTTCCGTTTCGGCTAAATATTCCGGATATGTTCCGCTTTGCAGAACCTGCCATAAACTTTCATATTTATCTGCATTATCTTGTAATTCAAAGAACAATGCAGTAAGCGTTTCATCATCAACAGCAAAATATGGCGAACGCAAAACACCTGCCAGTTCCAAATTACGCCTGCTGTCGGCACAAACTGTCAGCAAATTGATAAAATCAATAATTTCCTGCCTTCCATAAAAGCCTTTGCCATCAACAACATTGCAAGGTATTCCGCAGCTGTTCAGTGTATTTTCGTAATAATCAACCTTTGTCATGGCACGCAGCAAAATAACAATATCGCTGTATAAAACGCCTTCTTCATCATGTAGGTTTTTTATTTTCTGCGCAATAAAGGCGGCTTCCGCTTCGCGTGCATCCATCTGCGCCGTCTGCTCATCATGGTTTATTACAATAAGTTCCGGCAAAAGTGTGCCTGAACGGTTGGCCCGCAGCGCTTCAAAAAACACATCCTGCGTTTCGTCAAGCCCCAACAAATCCGGGAAGGTTGCATTACAGAAATCAAGAATTTTATCCACCGTGCGGAAATTGTCATCCAAAACAATGTTTTTGCCTTTTTTAGCGGCAATATCTCTGCGCACACGTGCAAAAACATTAACATCGGCACCGCGGAAACGGTAAATAGATTGCTTGGGGTCGCCAACAACGAACAGCTTATTACCGTTCAGGCTGTCCTTATCGTCGCCGCATAAAAGGTATATAATCTCGCGCTGTCGCTCATTGGTATCCTGAAATTCATCAACCATTATATATTTAAAATTCTGCTGGTATTTATGCCGTGTTTCCTGTGAATCATGCAAAAGTTTCAAGGCAAGGGTTTCCAAATCATCAAAACCGATTAAATTAAGTTCTTCCTGCTTTGCCAGCACAAATTCACGGCAGCTGCGCAAAACATTCTGCCATACGGTAACCAGTTCTGCTGCACGGGCATCAATGGCAGCCTGGTATAGTTTTTTCAGTGCTTCTTTAGCTTCGGCAACAACTGCTTTATCTTTAGCTTGTAGGGTAAACACGCCAATATATTGATCAAGCACCATGCGGCTTTCTTCAGTTTCATATTTCTTAATTGCATCAATAACCAAATGCCGGTTTTCCTTTAAATTCTGCAATTTGGGATAATGCTTGGTTGTTTTGTCAACAACAGTGCCCATACCTGCAATAAGCTCGTCAACAAGCGCAGTAAGCTCTGACTGCAATTCAGGCGCACAATCCGCACTTTTTTTATACGGCTCTACCGGATTTTCAAGTTTCAAAACCTCATCCGCAATGCCATAAATGCTGAGCAGCTGTTCTTTAACGCCTTTAATTCCGTAATTGCGGATAAGTTCTTCCATACCGGAATCATTTTCTGCAATCGCTTTTTTAATAAAACCAGTGATATTAGCTTCCAAAAATTCCTGCATATCATTTTCTTCCGCAACATTAAAAGAAGGGTCCAGCCCTGTTTCTACCGGGTTTTCTTTTAATATGCCGTTGCAGAAACCATGAATTGTGCTGATGCGGGCCTGGTCAAAACGCTGCCTGTGGTTATGCCAGAACTCTTTATTTACGGCATCCTCTTTTTCAAGTTCATACAAGCGTTTGCGTATGCGTTCCTTCATTTCTGCCGCAGCTTTGCGCGTAAAAGTTATTGCCAGTATTTCTTTTGGCTGCACAGCCTGCTGCGGATTTTTTATACCCTGGGCAAGAATGTTGATGAAACGCTCAACAAGTACTCTTGTTTTGCCGCTGCCCGCACCGGCAGATACGGAGACGTTGCAGTTAAGAGTATTAATGGCCGCTGCCTGATTTTCTGTAAAATTAAACATCTCCATCTGCACCTCCGTTGTTTTTTTCGTTGAAACGCCTGCAAATTTCACGCGCAGGGCAATATTCCGAACACTTTCTTTTTGCAGACGGCTTAAAATTGCCGCTGCGCATGGCTTTTATGTAACCGGTAATAAACTGCTTTGTTTCTTCAACAAAACTATCCCATTCACCTACGGATTTTGCTTTAAAGAACGGCGGTTTATTTTTAGCATCAAAAACTATTCCTTTATCACGCTTAGAATTACCAAAAGAAAAATAATCACCGCCCAAAACCGTTTTATCTTTTGTCAGCTGTTCCGCTGCCAGTAAATAAAGCGGCATCTGTAAATCCAAACCTTCCTTCATATCTTTGGGGTCCGGTATTTTGCTGCGCTTGTAATCGGTAACAAATATTCTTTCGCCGTCAGCGTCAACGCGGTCAATACGTCCTTTAAAATTATAAACCGCTCCGTTTTCATCACTTAAACTAAGCGGCAGCAATGTACCCGGTCCAAAAGACATTTCCACATTTAAAGGCTTATATCCGTACCATGCTTTAGCATAATTGTATTCCGCTTTAACAAATTTAAGCAGGCGTTTTAAAATATTTTCTTTTTGATAAGTTAAAAATACAGTGTCTTTCAATTTGCCGCTTTGCTCATATTCTCTACTTAAAGCCTCAAAAATACGCTGCATTTCTTCACATAAAGTTTCCAGCGGATACTCTGCAAGGCTTTTATTTAAATACAAGCCTATAAACTGTGCTGCTGCGGCGTGCATAAGGCTTCCTTCGTCCGCAGCATTTATACCTTCATCCATTTCGGCATATTCTTCCTGCCGCCACAAATAACTTACCATAAATTTAAACGGGCAATCCGCATAAGTTTCAAGCCTTGAAGCACTGAAGCTGCTGCCAATTTTCCGCGGAAGTTCAGACAGCAGCTCACTGCTTTGCAGTATGCCGCTGTAACGGTTAAAACCACTTTCTCTTATATATTCAATGCTGCTGCGTTCAGCCCAGTTCTCAACAGCTTCTGCAAGCAGTTTATTATTTCTGTTTGCAAAAGCAAGATTTTCAAGCAGTTCATTGCCCGATAAGGAAGCGCCAACATTAACCGGCGCACATTTTTCTGCTTTAAGAGAATTATCCGCAAAAGTATTTTGCAGCATTTCCACATATGCGGATGCGCCGCCGGAATCGTCACTGTACCAGCTTACGGTAAGGCTTTGCAGGGCTGCTGCTGCCGCAGCGGCAAAAAAGTATTTATCCTCGTTTAAACCGGCAATAGTACCGGGCAAATCTATACCAAGCGCTTCCATTGCCGCACGCTCATAATCGTTATAAATCCAGTTTTCTGTTTTTACTGCCGGAAATTCACCTTCGCGCACTCCAAGCAGAAAAACATAAGGATAATAAACGCCCTGTATATTAGCAGCCTCTGTAATAAGCACGCCGTTCATATCACCTTTTTGCAGAACAAGCTCAACACCTTGTACTGCTTCATATAAAATATCGGCAAAATCCTGCGCCGTTATTTTTTTGTTAAGCATGCCTCCGGCGGCGTAGTCACTTTGCAGCAGCGATAAAATATCTTTTAATTTACCTGCAGCAAGAATATAGTTCTTTATTGCGTCATAACCGGCACTGCCGTTTTTATAGGCGCTGCCAAGTCTGGAAGCAATGTCCAGCTTTTCCAGAATATTTTCTGCCGCCGTGCAATATTCACTGATGCAGGCATTTTCGGGAACGGTTTTTATTAAATCCAGCAAACGGTTTAATTCCTGCTGTTCTTCATCTTTTAATACTTCCATGCCGTCAGCAACAAAACTGTCCGCCGATTGATAGAGTTTTTCTGTTTTCAAACGCAAAAGCAGCTCCATGTCAAATTCAAACAGCATTTTTACAGCCTGACAGCCCATAAGCGTGCATAAATTCCCGGCTGCGGCTGCCGGTGCAGAATAAGCGGCTGTTTTAACAAGCAGATATATAAACTCCGTTAAAGGCTCATTATTCAGTTTTGCCGTCAGCGGCAAAGAAACGGGAATGCCGTATTCATCGCTTAAATTGCGCAGGCCGGCATAAAACGAAAAATCCCTCAGCAAAATAATAATTTCACTGCTTTTTATACCTTTCTGCAAAAGCTTTTTAACGCTGCGCAGCACCGTGCGTATTTCCTGCTCACGGCTTGCGGCCTCCAGCAGCTTTATGCCGCTGCCGGAATATACGGCATTGCTTTCTTCACCAAGATACTCCGTCAGTATTTTTAAACTGTTTTCGCGTTCAGGCAGTTCCGGCAATAATTTTTCCATATCCAAAAAATGGCTTAAATCGGCAAAGGCATGTTCTGTTGCCGCAAAAATTTCCGGGCGCTTGGGGTCATACATTAAGCCAACATTTATATTGCAATGTTTTTTCAGTTCACGCAGCAGTTCTATCTGCAATCCGTCAAAACGGTAAAACTCGCTGAAATATAAATTTTCCCACGGAACAACCGGGTTATCTTTTTGCAGCACATAAACAGCAAGGCGGTACAAGCCTTCAACGTCAAACCAGTCTTCTTTTTTTAATTTCTGGCGGTAAGCCGTATAAACAGCGGCAATTTCGCGGTCTTTAAGCCCAAGTTTTCCCGGCCTGTCCCAACCGTTAAGCGCTTCGTAAATTTCTTCCATTTTGGCGCCGCTGCGCGATAACTGCCCAATAAGCGATGTTACTGCTTTAACAAAGCCTTTCTTTTCAACCAGAATGTTAAAATAATCAAGTTTATTATCGTGGGCATATTTTTGCAGAATTTCTTCGACAATAAGCTCCTGCGTGCGGCGTGAAATGCGCTGCAACCCTGCATAGCCGTTAGCATTAAGCAGGCCGGTTGCAACATCGTCAAAATTTTTTACGCGAGCTGCTCCCTCTTTAAAAGCACGGCTTTGCAGCACGCCGCTGGGCAGAACCAAAAGCGAATTTTCCCAGCCTTTCTCTGCTATTTCATTAATAAAATATCCTCTGGCACTGCACCCCAGGGGGACATAGTAAAGTTTATTCATAAATATTTCTCCGATAGTTTTTCTTTTATTTTACCACAAAAACGACTTTATCCAAAAAGTAAAATCATTTTATAATAGTATACTCTATTTAAAGTTTTAACGTTAACTTTATGTTAAATTTTGTTAAGAATAATTTACATTTTCTTAAAAATGTAGTATTCTATATAAGAATTTTAAAATACCTATTAAATTAAGGGGGAATTTTTATTATGTCAGGTTTAGGTTTAATGATAGCGTTTGTTATCGCTATCATCGTCATGATTGTCGCTATCTCCAAGTACAAGATTCATCCGTTTTTGTCTATTATGACCGTATCTCTTGTTCTTGGCCTCGTTGCCGGTATTCCTCTGGTGGACACCAAAGTTGACGGCAAAACGGTTCAGGGCATTGCCACTGTTATCGGCTCCGGTTTCTCCGGCACATTTACCAGTATCGGTATCGTTATTATTTTAGGCGCCCTTATCGGCGGCATTTTGGAAATTACCGGTGCAGCCTTTAAGCTGGCAGACCTTATTATTAAACTGGTTGGCAAAAAGAACCCGGAACTCGCCATTGAACTTATGGGCTGGGTTGTTTCCATTCCTGTATTCTGCGATTCCGGCTTTGTAATTTTAAACCCTATCCGCAAAGCGCTGGTTAAACGTACTCTTGCTCCAAGCGTTGGCATGTCGGTAGCTTTAAGCGCCGGCCTTTATATCTCCCATGTATTTATTCCCCCTACACCGGGCCCTATTGCTGCGGCAAATACTTTGGGCATTGGCAATAACCTGCTGCTGGTTATCGGCATGGGCATGGTAGTTTCCATTTTCCCGCTTATTGCTGGTTACGCTTTTGTTAAATATATCGGTCCGAAAGTTAAAACTCCGGAAGACATTAACGACGGCGAAGTTGTAAAAACTTATGAAGAAATTATGGCTTCCCACAAAAATATTCCGGGCGCGTTCATGTCCCTCGCTCCTATTATCATTCCTATTTTGTTAATGGCTTTGGGTTCCATTTCCAACATGGCTAAATGGACAGGCTTCTTCGCCGATGTATGCGTTTTCCTCGGCACACCTGTAATTGCATTGGCAGTAGGCGTTATCTTCGCTGTTGCCCAGCTTATCAGCTCCGGCAAAACCGGTGAATTTTACGAACTTACCAATGAAACCTTAAAAGTTTCCGGCCCTATTTTGTTTGTAACCGCTGCTGGCGGCGTACTCGGCAAAGTTATTGCTGTTTCCGGTATGGTACAGTACATTACCGCCAACGCAGGCATTTTGGAAACTATCGGTATTTTCTTCCCGTTCCTTCTTTCTGCAATTCTTAAAACGGCTCAGGGTTCTTCCACAGTTGCCCTTACAACAACCGCAGGCATTGTTGCACCGCTCTTGGGCGTACTCGGCCTTGATACACCGATGCTTACCACCCTTACCGTTATGGCAATCGGCGCAGGTGCTATGGTAGTATCGCACGCTAATGACTCTTACTTCTGGGTTGTTACCAACTTCGGCGAAATGACTCCTGACCAGGGCTACAAAACCCAGACCGTCTGCACTCTGGTGCTTGGCGTATCTTCCATGCTCGGCATCTGGCTCTTGTCCCTGTTCTGCTGATTTAAGGAGTAGTTTATGAAAAAAATCCTTTTAATACCCGATTCTTTTAAAGGCACAATGTCTTCCATGGAAATCTGCTCCATTATGGAAGAAAGCATACACCATCACTATCCGGAAGCTGAAGTGGTAAGCATTCCGGTTGCCGACGGCGGCGAAGGAAGCGTTGACGCCTTTTTGGAAGCACTGGGCGGCGAAAAAGTAAGCGTTAAAGCACAGGACCCTTACGGACGCGAAATAAATTCTTTTTACGGAATTTTACCTGACGGTACTGCTGTAATTGAAATGGCAGCCGCGGCAGGGCTGCCGCTGGTCGGTGAAAACCGCCGTGCAGAAAAAACCACTACTTACGGTGTAGGCCAGCTTATTGAAGACGCTTTGCGCAACAAATGCAAAAAACTTATTGTAGGCCTTGGCGGCAGCGCAACCAATGAAGGCGGCTGCGGTGCGGCAGCAGCTCTTGGCGTACGCTTCATCAACAGCAAAAATGAAAGTTTTGTCCCTGTCGGTGAAACCTTAAAGGATATTGCCGCTATCGACGCAAGCGGCATTAATCCGCTTCTGCGCGAAGTTCCTATTGTTACCATGTGCGATATTGATAACCCGCTCTGCGGGCCGCATGGTGCTTCCGCTGTTTTCGGTCCGCAAAAGGGCGCTGACGAAGGTTGTATAAAAATGCTTGATGCCGGTCTTTATCACATGTCCGAAATCATTAAACGCGATTTGGATAAAGATGTGCTGAACCTGCCGGGCTCCGGCGCAGCAGGAGGCATGGGCGGCGGTATGGCGGCATTTTTTAACAGCACCTTACAGCCAGGCATAGAAACGGTTCTTGATACCGTTCATTTTAATAACCTGCTTGAAGGCGCAGACCTTATTATTTCAGGCGAAGGCAAAATTGATACCCAGTCCCTGCGCGGCAAAGTAGTTATTGGCGTTGCACGCCGTGCTAAAAAATCATCCGTACCGCTTATTGCCGTTGTCGGCGATATCGGCAGCGATATTCAAAAAGCATACGAGGAAGGCGTAACCGGAATTTTCAGCATTAACCGCGTTGCCCTCCCCTATGAACAGATTAAATTAAGGGCGAAAGATGATCTGCGGCTGACAATCGACAATATTATGTATTTTATGAAGCATATGCGCTAAAACAAAACTCCTGCTTGGCAAACTTAACTGCCGGGCAGGAGTTTTTCTTTTCATATTTTAATTAATCTTCGTAGCGGTCATCATCCCATCTGTCGTCATCGTCGTCTTCCCAGCGGTCGTCATCCCACCTGTCGTCATCATCGTCTTCCCAGCGGTCATCGTCCCACCTGTCATCATCATCGTGTTCCCAGCGGTCGTCGTCCCACCTGTCATCATCGTCATCATCCCAACGGTCATCGTCATGCCTGTCACGGCGTTCTTCACGTTCCCATCTGTCACGGTCTTTTTTGTAATTGCCGCGGCGTCCATTATCGTGCCGCCATTTATCGTCATTGCCTCTGCCGTTATCATGGTCAAAAGGGCTGTCCTTGCCACTTGCCGCGCGCAGAATATCGTTTACAACGCCAAGCTCATTGCCTTCCATATCAGCGGTAATAGCAGGCATTAATTTCTGTTCAGGTGCAGCTTCTGTTTCCGCTGCCCATAACGGGCTGATAAATGCTGCCATCAATAATGTACACAATACCTTTTTCATCATCCCTCACTCCTTAAAACTAAACAATATACCCTCTATAATAATTATACAAAAACAAAACAATAACAGGCAACAATGCTTACAAACAATTTACAATTAAATTTTCGTTCTGCGCTTGTTTTTGGCATTATTTGTAATATCTGAAACATAAAGCGCCGCGTCCACAGTTTGAATCTGGCAAAATAATAATTAACTTTCACTTTTTAAAAATTTATAGTATTATGTAAATGCAGCTGACGCTGTAATACGTAAAAAGAAGGTATAGTATATGAAAACAAGAAAGGTTGTCATTATCGGTGCCGGGCATGTAGGCTCTCATGTAGCACTGGGCCTCATTCAATCCGGCGAAGCCGATGACATTGTTTTAATTGATATTTTAAAAGAAAAAGCAGCCGCACAGGCATTGGACCTTGACGACTGCGTAAGCGGAGCTTTATGCGGACATGACGCCGTTATACGCGCCGGTGAATACGAAGAGCTTAACGATGCCGATATTATGGTTGTTGCGTTCGGGCGCAGCCGCAAACCAGGCGAAACACGCCTTGATATGTTCGACGATACCATCCGCATGGCAAACGAAGTAATCGGTCATTTAAAACAGGTTGATTTTAAAGGCATTATGATTAGTATTTCCAACCCTGCCGATATTATCTGTGAATACATCCGCCGCCAGATGAACTGGCAGACAAACCGCTGCTTCTGCACCGGCACCAGCCTGGAAACCTACCGTCTGCTGCGTGTGCTTTCTGCCGCTACAGGTTACAGCCGCCGCTCCATTCAGGCAATATGCATGGGCGAACACGGCAACAGCAGCTTTATCGTATGGTCGCGCATATTTATTAACGGCACTCCGTTTTTGCAGATGCGCGAAAATAACTCAAGGCTTGCCGCACTTAACCTTGATGATTTGCAGGAACAAGTTAAACGCGCCGGTGATATTGAAGTTGACGGCAAGGGCTGTACCGAATTTGGCATTGCCAATGTTGCCGTAATGCTCATAAAAGCAATTTTCCATGACCAGAAACTTATCTGGCCCTGCTCTACAGCACTTAACGGTGAATACGGGCAAAAAGATGTTGCCGCAGGCGTGCCCTGCGTTATCGGCAAAAACGGCCTTGAACAAATTTTAGAAGTAGAACTTGACGAAAGCGAAAAAGAAAAATTCGCCAAATCCTGCGATATTATCCGCGGCTTTTTGGAAAGAGCCGAAAGCGTAAAATAAAACTAAACCAACGTAAAAGCAAACAGCACTTCAAAAGTAATTTTACTTTCGGAGTGCTGTTTTACTATTTACGCTGTTAAATTACAGTTCAGCTTTTTTGGCGATAATGGCAGCACAGGCAGTGCAGGCCGGGCAATCGCAGAATTTTGCGCCGTTCTTTTTAATTTCTTCGGCATGGGCAAGTACGTTTTTGGCCATTTCCTCGCCAAAAACTTTAACGCCTGCTTCGCTGCCTGCAAAAGCAATTAAACCGTCAACAGGCATAATGTCTGATTCAACTTCGGCAATAAGCTTTTTGGTCATTTCTGCTTCTTTATCAGTACCGGCTGCTTCCAGCCATTCAGCGCAAACTGCTTTGGCTTCTGCACAGCAGGAAGGTGCGTTTTTTAAAGCGTTTACCTGTTCAGTAAGGTAAGTTCTTAATTCATTAGTCATAATAAATCATCCTTTCCAGTAAACAATCGGAGGTTTAACCTAATTTTTTCATATTGTCTAAAATTCTGGCAAGCATTGCCTCGCAAGTGCGGATTTCTTCATCCGAAAAACCTTCGTAAAAAATTTCGGACATTTTATCGGATACCGCTTTATAATCCTGCTCCAGATTTTCAGCCTTGGCGGTAAGCGCCAGCAAAGTTTTGCGGCGGTCGTTTTTATCTGGCATACGGCACACTAGCCCGGCATTTTCCATACGGTCAACCATGCTTGTAAGCGTCGTTGGCGCAAGACCTGTTTTATCTGCCAATTCGCGCAGAGAAATACCGTCCCTGCTCCACAAAACATATAAGATACGCCCTTGTGCGCCGTTAAAGGCATCAATGTTTTTCTCCGCTAAAATCTGCTCTAAAATTCTGTCGCTAAGCCTTTTAATCTGCGAAACATAATTGCCGCCTTTAATTTCCATTTATATTCCTCCTGTATAGGATTATACTATATGGTAGCATTTTTCTGCAAGCTGTTTTATAAAAAATACCTATCCATTCATCCAAATATCATCATTGCACCGCAAAATATAAGTATTAAACCAAGCGCGCCAAAAATAAGCCGGTACATGCCGCGGCTTAAAAGGTGTGCATCCGGCTTGCCGACCGGGTTACACAACCAGTTCCAGTTTTTTAGCGCTCCAACAGCAAGCACAATGCCTGTAAAAAGTGTTATGTAATCACGGTATTCGGTTATAAAATCAGTCAAAGCCTTATCCATTTTATTCCTCTTCGTCCTTTATCTGTACCAGCATGCCCCTTTTATTGCGCTCAAAAGCAGTACCATAAGTGCTGTTTAACAAAGGCAAAAGCTCCGGATACAAATTGCAGATAGTATTTAAATCGTAAATGCCATACTCTGCATCTTCACCGGCATAAACTTCATCTTCATCGCCTGCTTCAAAATACCAGCCGCTGTCCCAGCCGGTATCGTCGCTGTCAGGTTCCTCCCGGCAGCAAAAACCTACCGTACAGCCGTCTTTTATAATCCGTTTGCTTATACGACAATGCCGTGCTCCCTGCCAGTCTGGCAGCAGTTCTTTAAAATTGCTTTCATCAATAAACGGCTGCACAGCATTTTCTTCGCCGCACAGTTTTTGCCATTCGGCAAAACGTTCTTCAATAATTTTTTCAACAGCCCGGCAATATTCGTCGCCCCAGGGCAAAAGCAGGTATGCCGCTTCTTCTGCGCAAGGCATTTGCCCTTTAAAATATTCTCTTGCGTATGCTTTTAAATCTTTAATAAAGGCGTAGGGCATGCTGCGGTTGCCGGTGTTGTACCAGTTGGCAAAACATACCCCTTTATAGTTGTAATCAATTATCATAAGCCTGCCGCCAAGTTCATCACGCACAAAAGCACGCAAATCATTACGGCTGCCGCTTTTTACATTTTTAGCCATGTCACCGTGCTGCTGCAAAAAAACATCGCCCATTAAATTATGGTTTATGCACCAGCGCAGGTATGCCGCCATATGGCTGTATACTGCCAGTTCATCAACCGAAAGATTATGTTCCTGTATCAGTTTTAAATGCTCTGCGGCACAGTCCATTTCGCGGTCATCATAATTTAATATTTCTGCATCGGTAACAGCGTTTAAACGGCTGGGATTGATGACTTCCAAAATTTCATCCGGGCATTTTTGCAATAATTTATCCATCCCGTTTTCCACTTTATAATCAAGTTCTTCTTTATAAAGCGGTATTGCCTGATAAAAATTTACTGCATCGCCATTTGGCAGCGTACAGGCATAACTTGCTTCACCAAAAACACCGGGGCTTAAAACAACAGCCGAACACAGCTTTGTACTCTCATCAAAGCTGGTAATATCGTCAAATTCAAGCGTTGAGCCCCAATCATAATACATTCCGTTATTAACAGGGCTGCGCGCCATAAATTTCAAAAATCGTATAGGCCAGTACCACTTTTCGTCCTTTAGTGATTCTTCGTCAAGCTGCCAACCGGCCGGCAGGTTAATTAAAAGTTCGGCACGTTCCAATTGTTCGTTTTTCAGCTCATCAGGCACTTCCATTTTATGCGCACCCATGCCGCAGGTTACCAGCGTATAATATTCGTGTTCCGCCCGTGGCGGGATAACATAAATATCCACGTGAATATCAGGCGATGCCAATTCATGCATTACGCTGCCGTACTTACCGAAATATTTTTCAATATGTTTTCCAACGCTCTGCATTTCTTCAAAGCTGTAAAGTTCCGGTTCGCGGTAATTTTCTTCAATATATTCTTCAATGGTTTTAATTAAATTTGCCGCGTCTTCGTCATCAGGCTTTAACTGCTGCCATTTGCGTGCATAGGCCAGCGCTTCCAGCTCGCGCCCTGCCGTCATCCACAGAGCGTAAGCCATACGGCAGTTCCAATACCAGTCATCCAACCCTTGCAGGCGCACACTTTCAAAAATATTTACGGCTTTTTCCAGCAAAAATATATCTACGCCGTCCTCGTTTGCTTTGGAATTATTATCGCCAAGCACGCCCAAATTGCTGTAAGCCCTGCCTAAAAGCACGGTCAGTTCATAGCCGCGTTCTTCTTCCGGTATGGCTTCAATGGCATCAACACATTTTTGATATTCATTTGCTTCATTCCACTCCACAATCTTTTTAAGTAAATCGTTCATAAGGCCTTCCCCTTTCAATCAGCCTGCGCCAAAATACAAAAGGACGCCCTGCTGTCTGCGTTAAGCGTAAACAGCAAAGCGCCCGTTAATTTTATTGTTAATATTAAGTGCATAACAAAGTGCCGGCCTTAAGTTATAACGCCGCTTCTCCCGCCTGATTGCCTGCCTGATGATTACACAGCCCATAATCTTTGCCGCTCCTTGTTATACTTTATTTAATTATACTAAACTTTAAAGTTTTAAACAATCTTCTAACCCATTTTGGCAAAGTAATATTTAACGGCTAAGGCCTGAGCGGCAAGCAAAACTGCCAGCAGATAAAATACCTGCCTTATGCCGAAACCATGTGCAACAAAGCCTAAAACTGCCGGCCCTAAAATTACGCCGGTATAACCCATGCTGGTTATTGCCGTCACAGCTGCGTTAATTGGCATAACTTTCTGGTATTTTGTCAGCGAATAAATTGTGGGCACTATGTTGGCAAGCCCTAATCCCATCAGCACAAACCCAAGCTGAATGGCATAAAAGTGTTTTCCAAAAAGATAACGCTTAAAAAGCCAATAGCGCCGATAATACTGCCAAAAACCAATGTTTTTTCTTCGCCAAGTACAGCTACTGTTTTATCGCCCAAAAGGCGCATACACAGCATTGCTACCGAAAAAACGGCATAGCCTACGCCTGCAAGCGAAAGCTCGGTATTTTTTACTTCTGTAAGCAAAACGCCGCTCCAGTCCATAACTGCGCCTTCGCCCAAAAATGTTATGCACGCCAGCACGCCGAAAAACACTACTATGCCTTTGGGAACAGCGATTGGTTTTTCGTTGCCAGCACCTTTAAAATTTAAAAAGTGGCGGCTGTAAATTACCGTAAACACTATTACTATAAGGCTGTGTATGGCGGCAATAACTGTTATGCCAAGCCCAGCTTTGGCCAAAAGGCTGAATAAACCTGCACCGGCGAAGCAGCCAACGCTCCATAAAGCGTGCATGCCGCTCATCATACGCTTTTTAGAAGCATTTTCTACGATAACGGCATTAAGGTTCATATTAACATCTATGCAGCCCATTGCCGCGCCAAAAACCGCAAGAAATACCAAAAAACCCCAAATATTGCCAAGCAGCGATAAAATTATCAAATCCGCTGCCATAACGGCAATAGCGGTACGCAAAACTTTTTTACAGCCGTAACTGCGGCTTAACATACCTGCCAGCGGCATAAAAATAAAAGCGCTGATGCCGATGCTTAATAACAGCATGCCCAATATATCGGCGCCAATTTGCAGTTTATCTTTAACTGCCGGTATCATTGGCGCCCATGTGGCAACCGCAAATCCGCTGATAAAAAACGCCATGCGCGCAGCCATCTGCTCTTTTTTGCCTACTTTATAGGCCGATAAATAATCATCTACTAATCCCATTAATTAACCTCCGGTTAAGGTTTGCAAATTCCGCATGGGCTGTAGCCTTTGCTGATTAATTCGGCACGCCGCCCTTTAAAGTTTTCCTTATTTTTAACGCTAATTTTTTCTGCGCCGCTGCAATCAGGTTTATGAAACTTTTTGCTGCCGTTATTTAACACATAGCTTTGTACTGCGTAATCATCGGCAGTTGGGCATACTTTTGGTTTATTGCCGGCAGTTTTTGCCGTTTGCTGCCCTTCTGCCAGTTTGCTTTTGCCGTCTGCATAGTTAATTTCCACGCCCGGCTGTACATTATAACAAAAAACATTAAAGCTTATGCCTGCACCTTTATCCTCTACGGACATTGCCTCCATCTGTACGCCTGACGCCACAAGGTTATTGCCGTTAAACACCGGCGTTACACGGTATAAAACATGGTTGCCGGTTTCTTTAATATAGTCGGCCACCATATTTTCAAACGGCAGCATGCCATCCACATTCATATAGCGCGTTCCTGTTATTAAATTGCGTTCGTTTGCATTTTCAGCCGTAAGCTGATAGCCGATTAAATGGCAGCGGTTATAAAGATATTTGCCGTCAACAAAATCGTATTTTGCCGTTTGCCAGCCGCTCGGCTTAACCTGGCCGATACTGCCGCGCTTTTCTTTAGGCATTGTTTCTTTGGACACATTGGCAAACGCCGTTCCGCAGCGCTTTAAGCTATCCAGCGGGCTGTATTTTTCAAATGATTTTTCGGTTAAATCAGCCTCAATAAAATTTGGCTTATTGCCGTTAATTGCAATAAAGGGCTTGCCGCTGTACGCAGGTACAGAAGCAATACCGGCTGCGTTAACGGAACTGCCTGCCGGTGCGGCGGCATTGCTGCCTTTTTGCCCACAGCCGCTTAAAACAAGGCTTACAGCCAGCATTAAAGAACAAATTACAGCAAATATTTTTCTCATTTTACGTAAACTTCCTCCGTAATTTTATCATGGGATGAACCGGCAAAATCATTGCTCTCTTTAAGGTGCCAGTTTTTTAAATCAATGTCAAAATATAAATCTGCCGGATAAACCCGGTTCCACCTGTACAAAATAATTTTCTGCATTTCTTTTTCATAAGGCTTAACGCTGATGTTTTCGGCAAAGCAATAATCATCACAGCCTGCTTTTGCCATAAAATCCTCATCAACAGTTATGCCTTCAGCAGTTTCATCAAACTGTCCGCGGCTGTATGCGTTCATCCACAGTTTATGCGTGCCGCAAAGCTCCAGCAGCCGCGCACGCAAACCCCTGTCCATGCTCTGGCGGCGGTTATTAAAAAGCATGCCTAAATTATCATCAACGCAAGCAATTAAAATCATTTTTATACCCTTCCGTGCTGTTTATTATATTCATCATAACTTTTTAAACGCTCTGACAGTGTACCTGTATGCAGTTCAAAAAGATGATTGTCATAATCATAAAAATATAAAGAACGCCCTTCTCCCTCTATACGGCTGCGCCCTTCCCTGAAAGTTAAGCCAAGAGTTTTAATGCGGTTTTTATATTCATCATATTCTTTTTCATCAATTTTAAAAGCTATGTGGTTATAGGTTGTTTCCTTTAAAGATTCCCCCTGCATAATCACCAGCCACAAACCATCAATATCAAAAAATCTTTCCTGCGACAGCGAAAAAGTATTCTTGCCGCTGTCGTATATAACCTTAGCATCAAACAGCAGCTGCAACATAACTGTTGTACGTTCAATATCGTGTACAATAAAAGTAATATGGCTTATTTGCATAAACTGCCTCCTTAAACAAACCATTTTCATCATAGCATTATAAAAAACACTTTGCAAGTTAAGTTTTTAAAAGAATACAAAAATCCCCGGCAGGATTTTCCCACCGGGGATTGGTTATTTACCGTTCAGCTATTAGTAGTTTACTTTGCGCAGTTCAAAATATGCTTTCGGATGATCGCAAACAGGGCAAACTTCCGGAGCTTTTTCAGCAATTACAATATGGCCGCAGTTGCCGCAAATCCAAACCTGTTTTTCTTCACGTTTAAATACACGGTCATTTTCAATGTTGGCAACCAGTGCATTGTAGCGTTCTTCATGTTCTTTTTCAATTTTGCCAACTTCTTCAAACAGCATGGCAATATAATCAAAGCCTTCTTCTTTTGCTACTTTGGCAAATTCGGCATACATTTCGGTCCATTCATAGTTTTCGCCGGCTGCTGCGTCTTTAAGGTTGGTTAAAGTATCGGGCAGACTGCTGTGCGCTACGCCGCCGCTGGTTAAAAGTTTAAACCAGATTTTAGCATGTTCTTTTTCGTTGCCTGCGGTTTCTTCAAAAATATTGGCAATCTGGTTGTAGCCTTCTTTTTTTGCAATGCCTGCATAATAGGTATATTTGTTTCTTGCCTGAGATTCGCCGGCAAATGCTGCCTGCAAGTTTGCTTCGGTTCTGCTTCCTTTAAATTCCATTGTTCATACCTCCATAAAATAAATTTTATTTGTGCTTCTGCACTTATTGTGCTTCTTTTGCCTCAAGCTTCTGGCAATCGGGGCACAATCCATTAAAGACAATATCATGGCTCTGCATTTTAAAGCCGGTTACTGCGGCAACCTTTTCGTCAAGGTCTTCCATGTAATCCATATTCTCTACATTCATAAATTTTCCGCATTGGGAACATTTAATGTGGTAATGCTTGGTAAGCATATGGTCAAACCTGTCTGCGCCGCTGGGTACGGAAACCTTGTTTAAAAGCCCGCTTTCCACAAGCGAGTTAAGGTTGCGGTACACCGTTCCCTTACTGATATCGGGATATTCCATGGTTATGCGTTCATAAACCTCGTCAGCCGTGGGATGGTCCGCCAGGAAGCGTACTGCAGCAATAACAAGCTGTCTTTGAATAGTATTACGTTTCATTCTGCCTCTCCCTTCTAACAAAACTTATTCTCAATTACAATTATATACCCAAAAGAAATCTTGTCAAGCAAGTTTACTATTTTTTCACGTATGAGAGGTTTTTCCTTTAAAATTACAGCTTTTTTCAGTAAGCGTCTGCTTATCGTTCACGCTTGTTTTTAATAAATAATGTTTTTCGTTTATCAGTTTTAGTTATTTAAAAATTTTAAAAACTTTTATTTGATTGCTAATGAGTTTTGGTAGTGATATAATAAATTTGCAGTTAGTCATAAGTAATCAAAGGAGAAAATTAAATATGGAAGCTATTACTTTAAATAATCTGGCTATCGGGCAAAAAGCCACGATTATTACAGTTGGCGGTGAAGGCATTTTACGCCGCCGCTTTTTAGATATGGGGCTTACCCCAAAAACAAGGGTTATGGTGCGTAAAAGAGCGCCCTTAGGCGACCCTATCGAAATTTTTCTGCGCGGCTACGAGCTGACCCTGAGGCTGGATGACGCTAAAAAAATTACCGTGCAGCCGGAGGAAGCATGAAACTTACATTTGCACTTGTAGGAAACCAGAACTGCGGCAAAAGCACGCTTTTTAACTATCTTACCGGCAGCAACCAGCATGTCGGCAACTTTCCCGGCGTAACGGTGCAGAAAAAGGAAGGCATTTTGCTGAAGGATAAGGATATTACCGTTATTGACCTTCCCGGTATTTATTCCCTTTCGCCTTATACCTCTGAGGAAATTGTTACGCGCGATTTGCTTTTGCGCAACAAACCGGATGTTATTGTAAATGTTCTTGATGCTACCAATATTGAACGCAGCCTGTATTTATCACTGCAGCTTATAGAGCTTAATACGCCAATGGTAATTGCCCTTAATATGATGGATGAATTGCAGGCAAGCGGCGGCAGTATTGATATTAAAACGCTTGAGAAAAAGCTCACCATACCGGTAATTCCAATAACGGCCAATTCAGGTGCGGGTGTTGATGAACTTATCCGCCGCGCCAAAAACGCTGCTGAAACTCATCAGCTGCCTGAGCGCCTTGACTTTTGTTCCGGCCCGGCGCATGTGGCAATTCATTCCATCGCCCATTTAATTGAACCCAAAGTACGCAAAAAAGGCTTGCCGCTGCGTTTTTCGGCAACTAAGCTCATTGAAGGCGATGACCTGTTAACCAAAGAACTGGAATTAACGGAAAACGAACAGGATATTATAGGCCACTTTGTTACAGAGCTTGAATCGGCAGCCGATACGGATAAAGAAGCTGCTTTGGCAGATATGCGCTACACCTATATTGAAGAACTATGCAGCCAGACCGTGCATAAGCCCGATGAAAGCGTTGCCCAGAAGCGTTCTGTAAAAATGGACCGCTACTTAACAAATAAATACCTGGCCATACCTATTTTCCTTTTAACAATGTTTACGGTGTTCTGGCTTACCTTTGACGTTATAGGCGCGGAATTAAGCAACTTGCTGGAGCTTGGCATTGCCGCCGTAACAGATGCGGCGGACGCTGGTTTAACAGCAGCCAATGTCAGCGCGCCTATTCACTCGCTTATTATCGATGGCGTATTTACCGGCGTTGGCAGCGTGCTTTCGTTCTTGCCAACTATCGTAACGCTGTTCTTCTTCCTCTCTCTTTTGGAAGATACAGGTTATATGGCGCGCATTGCCTTTGTAATGGATATGCTGCTTCGTAAAATCGGGCTTTCCGGTTCATCTTTTGTGCCGATGCTTATCGGCTTTGGCTGCAGCGTACCGGCAATTATGGCAACACGCACTCTTGCCAGTGAGCGCGACCGCAAAATAACAATTATTTTAACGCCTTTCATGTCGTGCAGCGCCAAACTTCCGGTTTACGGTGTTTTTATCGCGGCTTTCTTTGCCGAAAACCGTGCGCAGGTAATGATGTACCTGTACCTGACAGGCATTTTAATTGCTATTTTATCAGGCCTGCTTTTAAAAGCCTTTGTATTTAATGGCCAGCCTGTTCCGTTTGTAATGGAACTGCCTGCTTACCGCCTGCCTACCGCAAGAAGCATAGGCCTGCATATGTGGAGCAAAGCCAAAGACTTCCTGCACAGGGCTTTTACCATTATCTTCCTTGCAAGCATTGTTATCTGGCTGCTGCAAAGTTTTGATACGCGTTTTTACATGGTAGAAAACCCTGCCAACAGCATGCTTGCCCAAATCGGCTCTTTTATAGCGCCTGTTTTTGCTCCGCTTGGCTTTGGCGACTGGCGTGCGGCAACAGCATTAATTACCGGCATTACGGCCAAAGAAGTTGTTATAAGCACGCTTTCCGTTCTTACCGGCAGCGGCGATGAACTTACCGGCAGCGCATTGCAGAACCTTTTCACCCCGCTTACGGCGCTCAGCTTTTTAACCTTTGCCCTGCTCTACCCACCCTGCGTGGCAGCGCTTGCAGCAATAAAGCGTGAAATGAATTCCGGCATTGCCACTATTGCCATTATGGCTTACGAAATATGCGTTGCCTGGCTGGCAGCCTTTACGGTTTACCATATTGGTTTAATGCTCGGCTTTAACTGATTATAATAACTGTCAATTCCTAATGTAAGTTTTTAAGGCTTGCATTAGGAATTTTTTATTTTGAAAATTATAAAACAAAAACCGCCATACACATTTGTATGACGGTTTTGTAACTAAGTTTTGTAACTAAATTTTGTAACTGATATATGTTTTATTCTTCAATCATAGGCACGGTGTTGGCCGCATGCTGCATTACATTAATGGTGTAATCGGTTTTGCCTTCGGCTTTTAATTTTTCCTGTGCCAGCTGCCATGCTTCTTCAATGGTTGTAACCGGAATCTGCCCTGTTTTTCTTGCAGCTTCAAAGTTTTCGGGTTTGGTTACAAGGTAAACCGTATTTTCGTGGCACAGGCTTGCCAGTACAAAAGCAACATAGAAAGGAATGGAAAATTCTTCACGCAAGGCTTTTTCCATATCCGTTAAATTATCAAAGCGGAAGCTTTCCATATATGCAGGCGGGTCATTAATTTCACGTGCTTCAAGCGCAGCAATTAAAATGCCGCCTTTTTTAAGTGCAAGTGCGGAGGTATCATAAGTTTTGCTGCCCTGATACAGGTTAATGTCTTTCGGGAAACCGCCCGGAGAAGCAATTACCACATCTGCTTTTCCTTTGGCTTTAACGCCCTGAATTTTTAATACTTCTTTAGTGCCTTCCAGCCATGCATCATACCAGTGGCCGCCAACGATTTTGGCAAAATCACCGTCATTATCAAGCACATTGTTTACCAAAAAGCACGGGTTAATAAATTCGCAGGCAGCGCAAAGTTCTTCATGGAAGCGGTTTCCTTCGATATTTGCAGTGCAAACGCCGGGATATACGCCGCCGCCAAATTCATCGGCAAGTGCCAGAGAATGGTGTTTTTGAATGGTTTCTTCACTGGCAACGCCCGGAAGAATGCTTTTGCGCCCGCCGCCGTAACCTGCAAGCAGATGTACGGTAATACCGCCGGTTAAAATTACTTTATCGGCGTCGGTTACATGCTTGTCAATCCATACCGGCACGCCGCGCGGAGTATCGCCTACATGCACGCATACAGATTCTTTGCTGCTGTGCTGATAAATTTTAATGCGGTCTACTACTTCCTGCCCGCAGACAATTACATCTTCTTCATGAGTTTGCGGACGGTGCGTGCCCTGCGCAACCACGATGCTGATATCTTCATCGGGAATGCCTGCAATATTCAGTTCATTAACAATATGAATGAGAATTTGGTCGGTATGTACAAGGCGGGTAATATCACTGACAACAATTGCTACTTTTTCGCCCTTGTTAACGCACTGCTGCAAAGGCTTACTGTTAATAGGCTCGCGCATTGCTTTTAAAACTGCCGCTTTTACGTCAGTAATTTTTTCGCTTTCGTTGCCTTCAATTACCTGCAGAATGTGTTCTTCCGGCAGTGCAACTTCCTGAAAACCGTCACCAAAACCAAATTTAAAATTTTTTAATGCCATAATCATCTTCCTTTCCCCTAAAAAGCATTTATATTAAAAAATTTGCAAACATTAATCAAAAAACGGAATGGTTGCCATGCCGTGCGGAATAATATTAACGGTATAATCTTCCCTGCCGACAATTTTTTCAGCCATTGCCATTGCTTCCTGCAAGGTTGCTACCGGTATGGCGCGCGTTTTGCGTGCTTTTTCAAAGTTTTCCGGCTTGGTTACCAAAATTATGGTAAAACGTTCTGCAAGGCAGCAGGTATAAAAGGCTACATAAAACGGAATGCTGAAACCGTCACGCACATCCTGCTCCATCTGTTTTAAATCGTCATAATGGAAGCAGTTGAAAAATACCGGCGGTTCGGCAATATCCTCACATTCCAGCACAGCAATAATAACGCCGCCTTCTTTTAACGCCATTGCCGCAGGCACATAAGCCTTCATTCCCTGATAAAGGTTCATGTCACGCGGAAAACCGCCGCCGCTGCTGATTGCAATATCGGCCTTGGCTTTGGCTTTTACGCCCTGCTGTTTAGTTACAATGCGTGTGCCTTCCAGCCATGCTTCATGCCAATGGCCGGCAGCAACAGCGTAAAAATCGCCGTCAGCATCCATAATAACATTTACCAGAAAACAGGGATTCAAAAGTGCCGTCGCATCGCACATATCGTCGCTTACACGGTTATCCCATGTTTTGGCAAGGCAGGTATCCGGGTTTATGCCTCCGCCAATTGTATCGCTTAACGCCATAACATGGTTATGGTTAATTGTTTCGGCAGCTGCAATGCCAGGCAGCACGCTTTTGCGCCCGCCGCCGAAACCGGCAAACAAATGCGGTGTAATTCCGCCTGTTAAAATTACCTTGTCTGCCTCAACGGCGCGCTTATCAAGGTATACCGGCGTACCGCGCCTTGTTGTGCCAAGATACACGTTTTTATCCATATCGTAAGCATCATGGTCATAAATTTTCAAGCGGTTGTACAAATCTTCGCCAACAATAATTTTCTTTTCTTCGTCTGTATTGGCCCTGTGCGTTCCTGCCGCAACAATAACGGAAATATCCGCATCCGGTATGCCGCTGTTGTTAAGTTCTTCCACCACAATAGGCAGATACTCACTCGTTCTCGTCCACGCGCGCGTTATGTCGCTTACCAGAATTACTACCTTATCGCCCTGCTTTACTACTTCGCGCAGCGGCGCAGAACCGACAGGATTGCGGACGGCATCCATCACAGCCTTTTTTAAATCGGTTATTTTTTCACCCGGCGCGGCGTCGATAATCTGCAAAACTTTGCTTTCATCAAGCATTACGCTTTGCTCGCCTTTGCCGTATTTCAGTTTATATTCCTTCATGCTTCCTCACTTGTCCAAAATAGGGAGCGTTGCCGAGGCATGCCCCATAACGGTAATTGTATAGTCTTTTTTATTTTTTTCAGCAAGGTCAGCCTGCACCATATTCCACGCTTCTTCAAGCGAAGCCACGGGAATCTGCCCGGTAGCACGTACAAATTCAAAGTTTTCCGGCCTTGTTACAAGATAAGTATGCAGCGAATTTACAATGCATCTTGTTTTAAACGCCACAAACGCCGGAATGGAAAAATCGGCGCGTACTTCTTTTTCAAAGCTGAGAATATCGGATTTGGAGAACCAGTCTGTAAAAATAGCAGGTTCTTTAATATCGGGGCAATCCAGCGTTAAAATTAAATAGCCGCCGGGTTTTACCGCAAAAACAGCGTTCATATGGGCTTTGCAGCTCTGGTACAGGTTTATATCTTTCGGGCTGCCGCCTGCCGAAGCGATAACGACATCTGCCTGCTCTTTAATATGCACGCCAGCCATTGCCAAAAGGTCATGGCAGCCTTTTTCCCATGCTTTATACCAGTGCCCGGCAACAACTTCATGCAGGTCGCCTTCGGGGCTGAACACCATGTTTACCAAAAACGCAGGGTTAATTTTTGCGCATACTTCCGTCATATCCTCGTGCAGAGGGTTATTTTCCAAAACACCGGTTTCGCACAGCGGATTGCAGCCTGCACCAACTTCATCTGCCAGTGCCATAGCATGGTTGTGCATAATGGTAGCGTGGCCGCTTACGCCCGGCATAACAGCTTTGCGCCCGCCGCCAAAACCTGCCATCGGGTGCAGCGACACGGCGCCGGTAATAATAATTTTATCGGCTTCTGCCACGGTTTTATCAATTAAAATTGGTGTGCCGCGGCTGGTAACGCCAAGGTCAACCAGTTCTGCGTTATTGCGGCAGTCATGCTGATGAATTTTAATGCGGTTTACAATTTCCTGCCCGCAAACCAGCACATCTTCTTCAGGCGTATGGGCACGGTGCGTGCCTGTTGCAACAACAATAGTGATATCTTCATCAGGCACGCCGCCTGCATTAATTTCATCAATAACAACAGGCAGAAAATCGGCAGTACGCACAAGGCGAGTAATATCGCTTACAATAACGGCAACCTTATCGCCTTTTTGCACAACGTCCTTCAGCGGAGCGCTTTCAACCGGGCTGCGCAGCGCATTAAGCGTAGCCTCTTTAATATCACCGGCAACGGACGCCTTATTGCCATGAATATCGTACAATATATGTTCTTCCGGCAGCATTACCTTCTGGCAGCCGCTGCCATACGGGAGAGTGTATTCCTTCATTGTTCATTCTCCTTTTTTAATAGTAGTTATATAATTATATTATACACTTCTGCATATAAAAATGAAAGGCAAAGGGCAAATTGTTTTAATGAAAGATTATTTTATAATTTTAGTTGTACATTTTGTAACAGATATGCTATAATATTTTAATAAATTACACTTATCACGGGGATGTACTGGTTTCGACGGGGATAGGTGTGGTATGATAAGCGAGCCGTGTTTCCGTCAGCACGTTAAACGGCGGACGTTTAAAAATAAACGCTAAAAACGATTACGCTTTAGCAGCTTAATGCTACGTCCTTGCGTTTCTTTCCTGCGGAAATGCTCTGGACGCCAACAGCAGGATACTTTAAGGGCTTTTCCCTGAGCCTTTAAGGGAAACCTTTTGGGATAGCAATCGGGCAGCCCGCCGTCAGGCGGCACGGAAGCGAATAATAAAATGACGCCTGCGCTCGGAGAAAGTCATATTGCAATATTTTCGGACAGGGGTTCGACTCCCCTCATCTCCACCAAATGCTATGCAGTCGAACTTTTTAATAACTGCTTATCTTATACATAAAAGGCTGATTACAGAAGAAACTGTAACCAGCCTTTTTTATATTATTTTACTATTTCATACGGCCAGTCCATAATGCCGCCGATATGTTCAATATTTGTATAACCCATGTCTGCCAATGCCTGCGATGCACGGTGTGCGCGTTTGCCGCTGCGGCAGTAAACCAAAATTTCGGCATCTTTATCCGGAAGAACTTTGGCAACTTCTTCGGATTTAGCTTCAATTAAATCAACCGGCAGCAAAACTGCACCCGGAATATGCCCTGCTGCAAATTCTTCCTGCGTGCGCACATCCAGAACAACAATTTTATCATTCTGTTCCATGCGCTGCTTTGCCTGCTGCGGCGTAAGCGTTTTATAAGCTGCGGCAGCTTGCGTTTGCACCGTTTGAGTGCCTTCAGCTGCCTTGGGTGCTTCTGCAAAGCATACGGCAGATACCGCAAGCACGGCGGCAAATACTAACATTAAAAATTTTTTCATAGTAGACCAGCTCCTTTATTTAAATTTTACTGCTACCTGTTCCGCTCCTTCAAGGCGCGTTCCACTTCGCGTTTGGCATCGCGCTTTGCCATATCCTGACGTTTGTCATACAGTTTTTTACCGGTGGCAAGGGCAATTTCTATTTTAATCAGCCCATGCGAAAAATACATTTTTAAAGGAACCAGCGTATAGCCTTTTTCTTTTACTTTGCCGATAAGGCGGCGGATTTCTGCCTTATGCAGCAAAAGTTTACGGTCGCGCAGCGGCTCGTGGTTAAACCGGTTGCCCTGGTCATAAGGGCTGATGTGCAAATTGCAGACAATTACTTCCGCACTTCTGGTTATCTGGGCATAGCTGTCCTTCATGTTGGCTTTGCCCGCGCGCAGCGATTTTACTTCCGTACCCGTCAAGGCAATGCCTGCCTCGTAAGTTTCATGAATTGTAAAATCATGGCGCGCTTTTCTGTTTTCTGCAACAATTTTTATTTTCTTTTCCACTATTTATTCCTCTGTTTTTTCTTTCTTTTGCCGTGTTTGTTCTTACTGTCTTTTAAATATTTATTGCCGCCAATGCCGCCCTTGCCGCGTTTAGCAAATTTATCCTTGCCGCCCTTTTTCTTCTTGCCTTTTTTATCAGGCACATCGCTGCGGTAACTTACGGATTTACGCTGTTCGGCAAGCTGCATTTTAATGCGTTCGCGCACGCTTTCATCTTCACCGGCAAGTATAAAATCTATATTGCGTTCGGCAATATTAACCTGAAAAACCTCAATGCGCACCGGGTCGCCCAAACGGTAGCATTTGCGCGTATGCGTACCCATCAATGCATAATTTTCTTCAATAAATTCATAATAATCATCCAACAGACTGGAGATATGCACAAGGCCCTCCACGCCGTTTTCCAGCTCAACAAACATGCCAAAGGCAGTAACGCCGGATATTATGCCGTCATATTCTTCGCCGATATGGCCTGCCATGTATTCGGCCTTTTTCAAATCAACTGTTGTACGTTCCGCTTCGGCAGCAGTGCGCTCGCGTATTGATGAATGTTCGGCAATATGGTCGAGCTTGTTAATATATTCGTCCTTTGTTTTTTCTTTCATGTACGGGTCAGCCAACCATTTATGCAGCAAGCGGTGTACAATCAAATCCGGATAGCGGCGTATTGGCGATGTAAAATGCGTGTAATACTCTGCAGCAAGGCCAAAATGCCCGATATTATCCGTTTGGTAAACGGCCTGTTTTAAAGAGCGCAGGGCAACTGTGGAAACCATGCGTTCTTCCGGGCGGCCTTCCATGGCGATTAATGCTTTTTGAAGCGCCAGCGGCTTAATATCTGCAGCTACCGGCATTTTTACATTAAAACGGCTTAATAAAAGCGATAAATCGCGCATTTTTTCTTCATTGGGCTTATCATGCACGCGGTAAACAAAAGGCCATTTTTGCAGGGCCATATGGCGCGCAACCGTTTCATTGGCTGCCAGCATAAATTCCTCAATGATTGATTCGGCAAGCCCATGCTCACGCTGTACTATTTCCAGCGGCCTGCCCTGTTCATCCAGAATTACTTTCTGTTCCGGCAGGTCAAAATCAATTGCGCCGCGCGTTACGCGTTTTTTATGCAGAATAACGCACAGTTTTTCCATTTCTTCCAGCATCGGCAGCGCGTCTTTATATTTTTCCGTCAATTCGGCATTTTTATTGACCAAAATTTCACGCACAATACGGTAGCTTAAACGGTAACGCACATTAATAACGCCGGGGAAAATATCGTAGCTTTTAATGCGGCCTTTTTTATCTATCAGCATTTCGCAGCACATTACAAGCCTGTCTTCTCCTGCGTTAAGACTGCAAATACCGTTGGAAAGGCGTTCCGGCAGCATCGGCAGCACTCTGTCTACAAGGTAAACACTGGTGCCGCGCTCCTGCGCTTCGCGGTCCAAAATAGTATTTTCGTGTACGTAATAGCTTACATCCGCAATATAAACGCCCAGCGTAAAGTCGCCGTTTTCCTGCGGCTCTACATATACGGCATCATCAAGGTCTTTGGCATCGTCGCCGTCAATGGTAACAATTAATCTGTCACGTAAATCGTGCCTGCCGTCCAGTTCTGCTGCTTTAATGGTTTTCGGCACGCGTTTGGAGGCTGCAATAACCTGTTCCGGAAATTCCAGCGGCAAATCATACTGCTTTATCAGCGACAAAAGTTCCATACCGACATCGCCTGTATTGCCAAGCACTTCCACAATTTTGCCTTCGATATTGCGGCGGCTGTCCGGAGCCCACTCCGTAATCTCCACAACAACCTTCTGGTTGTTTTTGGCTTCGCCAAAATTGCGTTTTAAAACATATACATCCTGCCCTATGCGTTTATCATCCGGCACTACAAAGCCGTAATCGCGGCTGGCTTTAAAAGTACCGACAATTTTATTGTTTGCATGGGTAATAATGCGTATAATTTCGCCTTCGGGCTTATTTTTGTTGCCTCCGCCCTTTTCTACGCGCGCCATAACGCGGTCGTTATTCATGGCGCCGTTAAGCAGGCGCGGCGGAATAAACACATCAGGGCGCTCGCCTTTGTTATCGGGAATAACAAAGCCAAAGCCCTTGCTTGTAAGCTGAAAACGCCCAACTACAAGCCCCATGCGCTCCGGTAAACCGAATGTACCGAAACGGGTCTTTATAATTTCGCCGTTTTCCTGCAATTCTTTTAAATCCTGCCAAAAGTTGTTTAAATTGCCTGTTATGGGTATTTCTTCAATTAAATCTTCGGCAGTCAGCGGCGCATAACTGCTGCGCCTCATAAACTCCAAAATCTGTTCTTTTCCTTTTTTCATTTTAATCCTCCAGCATCATCTTGGCAGTAGCTTCTGCCGCCACAACACCTTTTTTTGTTATAATTTCGCCATGCATTTCAACCAAACGGCCTTTCTGCTTAACGCGCGTTCCCACGCACTTAACCTCCTCGCCTATTTTTAAAGGCTGGCGGTAACGCAGCTCCATTTTTGCTGTGTAAGCAGGTTTGCCTTCCATACAAAACAAATAGTGCCCCATAATTTCATCAAGCAAAACGCTTATTAACCCCCCGTGCATCATGCCGTTATAGCTTTGATGTTCTTCCTTCGGGGTAAAATAAGACACACATTCTTTTTCATCCATTTTGAAAGTCATTTTCAAACCGATAGGGTTCTTTTTGCCGCAGGCAAAACACATTGGATATTCCTTGTCTTCAAACATTTATCTTTCCTTTAAAAAAGCAAGTACTTCATTAAATACTGCTTCCCTTTCTTTATCTAAAGTTAAAATATGGCCGCAATGCTCAAACCATATTAATTTTTTCTTTTCTGATGCAATATTATCATAAATAAACTGCGCACTCTGCCAGCGCACGGTATGTTCAATTTTACTCTGCATAACAAGGCACGGAACGGTAATGTTCTTTAAAAAGCCGGTTTTACATTTTTTAATAAATTTAAACATGCTTAAAAGCGGCTTTGTCGGCATTACCTCGCTGTGTACGCAATATTCTTCCGGAACATCAAATTCGCGCTGATGTTTTTTTACATAATGGATTAAGAAATGCAAAAACGGAAGCAAAATCTGTCTTTTGTCAAAAACATATATGGGCGCTGCCATAACCACAATTTTATCAGGAGCAAGTTCTGCCGCGGCTTTTAAAGTTAACAGCCCGCCCATGGATAGCCCGGCGATATAAACTTTGCTGCAAATGGCTTTTAAACGCATAAACCCGCGCTTAACTTCGTCATACCAGTCGTCAAAAGTCTTTTTTGCCAGAACGGATGCCGGTTCACAATGCCCGGGCAGCAAAACTCCAAGCACAGTATAACCCCTGCTGTGCAAAAATTCGCCCAGCAGGCGCATTTCTCCCGGTGCGCCGGTATAACCATGTATTAAAAGCACGCCTTCGCTGCCGCCCTTAAAAAAGAACGGTTTTGCGCCAAGTTTAGCCACGTTTAAACCTCCTGATATATACATATCTATTATAGCATATACAAAAAAATCCTACATCTGAAAGGATGCAGGATTTTACAAAAGCTTTGCTTATTATTTTATAAAAATAAAATTACATGCTTAATTTGGCAATTACAAGTGTAATAACGGCAAACAAAATGCCCAAAACAATGGTAGCTTTAGCCATCATTGTATCCATATCATTGCCTTTGCCAAAATAACCGCCACCGCCGCCAAAAGCGTCAGACAGGCCGGAACCCTTGCCGGACTGCATAAGCACAGAGCCAATTAATGCTATGCTGACAATAACGTCCAATACACTTAACGCTGTAATCAACTTGGCTTCCTCCTATAACTAAATTACCCTTTTATTTTATCATAACAAAACTTGCGTTACAATAAAATCTTCTGTATCTGGTAAAAAAGCCTGCTTCACAATGAAGCAGGCCTTTATTTGCCAATTATTTACGCAGGCCGAGCTTTGCAAGGATTGCACGATAACGCTCGATATCCTTAGCCATAAGATAATTTAATAAACCACGGCGCTGACCTACCATTTTGAGCAGGCCACGGCGGGAATGATGGTCTTTTTTGTGTTCTTTCAGATGTTCGGTAAGATATTTAATGCGTTCGGTCAATACTGCGATTTGTACTTCCGGAGAACCGGTATCGCCTTCGTGTCTTGCATTTGCAAGAATAATTTCTTGTTTTCTTTCAGGTGTTAACATTGTAATTCCTCCATTTTTCTGTAATCGCCAGTGCATAGAAACCGCCGGAGCAGCGTATCTCCAAGCAATGGTTCAAAATAATACTTTAAAAGTATATCACAGTTTTATGTATCAAGCAACTGTTTTTTATTTAAAAAGTAAGTTTTTATTGCTTTTTTGTCTTCTTCAATCTGCCGGCAAAGTTCTTCCACTCCGCTGAACTTCTTTTCGGCACGAATATATTTATGAAACTGCACCGACATTGTTTTTCCGTATAAATCTCCGCTGCAGTTAAATAAATTAACTTCCAGCCTTGCGTGTTCAACGTCATTAAAAGTCGGGTTGTTGCCTATATTGCCCATTCCTTCGTAAATGCTGCCTTCGATAGAAACCGTTACCGCATATACGCCCGGCGCAGGCACAGCCATTTCGCCGTGCAGAAGTTCAATATTGGCAGTCGGAAAACCGAGTCTGCGTCCGCGCTGCTCGCCATGCACAATTTTGCCGGTAATGGCATAAGCACGCCCCAGCATACGGTTGGCATATTCTATATGCCCTGCCTGTATAAGATTACGGATGCCGGTACTGCTGACAATGTTTCCGTTCATTTTTACAAGCGGTCTCACTATAACATCAAAGCCGTTTTTTCTGCCGCTGCGCTCCAGCGTTTCCGTTTTGCCGCTGCCCAAAAATCCGTAAGTAAAATTCTCACCAACTACCAAACAGCGGTAATTAAAGCACGCCAGCCTATCCAAGAATTCATCTGGCGACAAGGCGGCAAAATCTTCCGTAAACGGTATATTGATTAAATAATCCACGCCAAAACTTTCAAGAAGTTTTATTTTTTCTTCCGCAGAAATAATTCTTACCGGAACCAAATCGGGACGGATTAATGCCAGCGGATGGTTGCTGAAGGTAAAAACTGCCAGCTTAAGCCTGTTTCGTTCTGCGTAATCTCTGGCCGTATTTATTACATCAGTATGACCAAGATGCAGGCCGTCGAACGTGCCGAGTGCAATAACCGTTGCAGGATATTTATTTTTTAATTCAGCATCCAGAGATGTAATTATTTCCATGAACAACCTCAAATAAGTTCCTGTGGTTTTTCTGCGTGATGCAGTATTTTTACGCCTTTCACTATTCCGCCGGAGGCTTTGCCGATACCGAAAAACTCTCCGCTGCGTCCTTTCAGCCTGTAAAGGCCGTCAGCAGTTTCTGCCATGCTGGTTGCTACGCCCTGAGTAATGCGCCAGGCCTGCCTGTCCGTTAAAACAAGCTCCGGCAAATGCATAACCGCGGTTTCTTCAGGCAGCAAATATTTTTCACCGCTGTTTTCCAGTTCCTGCAAAGTAACGGCATCTTCTATTTTAAATCCGCCTGCCGAAGTACGCAGCAAAAAGCTCATTGTGCCGCAAACGCCAAGTTTTGCGCATATATCTTCCAAAAGCGTTCTGATGTATGTACCTTTGGAACATTCAACATCCAGCAACGCTTTTTGCGGCGAAAAAGAAAGCAGCTGCAAACGATAAATAAAAATTTCGCGTTCCTGCCTTTCAACGCTTATGCCCTTGCGTGCCAGCTTGTAAAGGGGCTGCCCATTAAGTTTTAAGGCCGAATACATTGGCGGCAGCTGTTTTTGCCTGCCGGTAAATTCTGCCAGCAGCGCCGAAAAATCTTCTTTGCTGCATGCAGGCAGGCTGCTGCGTTCTGTAACCGTTCCGCTGTCGTCCCCTGTATCGGTTTTTACACCGAAGGTAATTTCGGCGCGGTAACTTTTACGGTCCTCCGCAGCGTATTCCAAAAGGCGCGTTGCAGAACCTGCAAAAACAGGCAGCACCCCGGCAGCATCAGGGTCAAGCGTGCCGGAATGCCCGATTTTTTTAGTGTTCAGCACCCTGCGCAAAAAGCCGATAACATCATGGCTTGTCATGCCGCAAGGCTTTAATACATTAATAATTCCGTCCGTCATAAGGCTTTACCGATAGCGTCAAGCACTTTTTGCTTGGCTTCTGCCAAAGGCAGTTCCACCGTGCATCCGGCAGCCCTGATATGGCCGCCGCCGCCGAAGAAAAGCGCTATTTCAGCCACGTCAGTTTTTTGTGAACGCATGCTTACACGCGTAACAGACGGTTCCACAGCTTTAAACAATACTGCTACATCAACACCTTCAATATAACGCGCAAACGAAATAAAATTGTCGGTGTTAACTTCTTTATCGTATAAATCGCTGTTAATTTCAATAGTGCTTACCGCACCGTCATTATAAAAACTTAAAGTTTGCAGTACCTTGCCAAGCATTTCTATGTTGGCTCTGGTATGCGTTCCGAGAGCATCCGAAATTTCATTCGGGCGTGCACCATATTCCAGCAGTTTTGCTGCCGCGCGCATGGTTGCCGGTGTTGTATTGGCAAAGCGGAAAGAACCGCAGTCCGTATAAATAGCCGTATAAAGGCAGGTTGCCAAATCTTTATCCGGCGTAACATCCAGCTTTTCCACCAGTGCGCACAAAATTTCGCCGGTAGCTGCGGCTTCCGTATTAAGGTATAAATAATCAGCATACTGCGTGTTGGAAATATGGTGGTCAATATTAACCATGGCATTATACTTAACAGCCTGCGCAACTTTGCCGATTCTGTCCAGCGAACTTGCGTCAAGCACTACCAAAAGGTCTGCCGCAGCAGGATTATTTTCATCCGGTTTTACAAAACTGTCAAGCTGCGGCAAAAAGCCAAATGCCTTTGGCACATCATCATCTACCATAACTGTAACTTGCTTGCCGGCTTTTTCCAGTGCCATTTTCAGCGCCAGCGTTGAGCCCAAAGCATCACCGTCAGGGCTCACATGCGGGCACAATACAAAACTTCCGTTTTTTAAAAGCAGCCCGGCAATTTCTTCAAGCGTACAATTTTTACTCATGCGGGGTTTCCTCTTGTTTAATTTTTCTCAGCAGTTCTTCAATATGCGCGCTGTATTCCATGGAAGTATCCTTGGCAAAAATCAGCGCAGGCGCAAAACGCAGCCTGATTCTTTTGGCAATTTCCGTACGCATATAGCCCACGGCTTTATTAAGCCCCTGCCATGCTTCTTCCTGGTCTTTTTCCGTTCCGTACAGGCTTACATAAACTTTGGCCTGGCTTATATCGTCGGTCAGTTCAACACCGGTTACGGTAACAAATTTAATGCGCGGGTCTTTAATATCCTGCAGCAAAATTTTGCTGAGTTCCTGCTTAATTGCTTCCTGTAATTTTTCAACTCTTAATCTTGCCATAACAAGTACCTATTAGTCAACGGCAACTTCTTCCATGGAATAAACTTCAAAAATATCCCCTTCTTTAATATCGCGGAATTTATCAAGTGTTATGCCACATTCAAAGCCTGCCACAACTTCTTTAACGTCATCTTTAAATCTGCGCAGGGAGTCAATTTCGCCTTCATGAACTACAATACCGTCGCGTACTACGCGTACTTTGGAAGAATTGGTAACTTTGCCTTCCAGTACATAGCAGCCTGCAATAAGCAATTTGGAAATTGTAATCAGCTGGCGTACTTCCACGCGTCCCTGAATAACTTCTTTAAATTTCGGCGCGAGCATGCCTTTAATAGCTGCTTCAACGTCGTTAATCGCATCATAAATTACCCTGTAAGTGCGTACGTCAACCTTTTCGGTTTCGGCAGCCTTGCGGGCATTCGCATCCGGGCGGACATTAAAGCCAATGATAAGCGCATTGGCAGCAGATGCCAGCATTACGTCAGATTCGGTAATGGAACCAACGCCGGAATGAACTACTACTACTTTTACTTCGTCATTTTTAATATTGGAAAGCGACGATTTCAACGCCTCAATCGTGCCCTGAACGTCAGCTTTAACAACAATATTCAGTTCCTTCAGCTCGCCTTCCTGAATACGCTGGAAAATATCATCCAGGGAAACTTTGGCATTTTGCTGCATTTCTTCGCTGCGGCGTTTTGCAAGGCGTTTTTCGGCAACGCTTCTGGCTGTTTTTTCGTCAGTGCTGTCCAAAATATCGCCAGCCATAGGCACTTCGTTCAGGCCAAGCACTTCAACCGGTGTTGAAGGCAGCGCTTTTTTAACTTTTTCACCGCGGTCGTTAATCATAGCACGTACTTTGCCGTAAGCAGTGCCTGCAATAATCGTATCACCGATGCTTAAAGTACCGCGCTGAACCAAAACGGTTGCCACAGGGCCGCGGCCTTTATCAAGCTGCGCTTCTATAATGGTACCGTGTGCAGGAAGGTTCGGGTTTGCTTTTAATTCCTGCATTTCCGCAACGAGAAGAATCATTTCCAGAAGTTCCGGAATACCGGTTTTCTGGTGTGCGGAAACCGGAACCATAATGGTATCGCCGCCCCAGTCTTCCGGAATGAGTTCATGTTCTGCAAGCTGCTGTTTAACATGGTCGGGGTTGGCTCCCGGGCGGTCCATTTTATTAATGGCTACAATAATAGGAACCTTAGCTGCTTTGGCATGGTTAATAGCTTCAATGGTCTGCGGCATAACACCGTCATCGGCAGCTACAACCAAAATCGCAACGTCGGTTACCTGCGCCCCGCGGGCACGCATTGCCGTAAATGCTTCGTGGCCCGGGGTATCAAGGAATACAATCTTTTTGCCCTGATAGTTAACCTGATAAGCACCAATGTGCTGAGTAATACCGCCTGCTTCGCGGCTCGTTACATTAGATTTGCGGATAGCGTCAAGCAATGAGGTTTTACCGTGGTCAACATGGCCCATAACCGTAATTACAGGCGGGCGCGGCACACGTTTTGCCGGGTCATCTTCAACTTCCGGAATTTCTGTCGGGTCTTCTTCCGGCGGCAGCGGCACTACTTCCACATCAAATTCCGTGCCTACAAGCTCTGCTGTTTCAAAATCAATATCCTGATTAATGGTAACCATTACGCCAAGCATAAACAAGGCTTTGATAACTTCATTAACTTCGCGTTTAATGAGATTTGCAAAGTCTTTAACGTTAATGCTTTCGCCAACTTCAACGCGGGACGGTCTTACAACCGGTGCCTGTACTGCCGGCTGCTGCGGTTTACTGCTGCCGGGGCGTTTTTTCATCATATGGTCGCGGCTGTGCATGTTGCGGCTGTCGCGGCTTGCATACTGGCCTTTAATCTGCGGTTTTTCATTGCGTTTTTTGTTAAACTGCTGTTTGCCGCCCTGCTGGCCGCCGCGGTTCTGGTTTTCAAAACGGCTTTGCTGCTGTCCTGCGGCACTGCGGTTCTGCTGGGAACCCTGCCCGGACTGCTGTCCTTTCGGTCCGATAAAAATACCTCCCTGCGGGCGCTGAGGACGGTTCTGCTTATTGTTTTTGCCCTGCTGGCCCTGCTGCAAATTACCCTTGCCATGCTGCTGCATCGGCTGATTGTTCTTTTTATGGTTTTGGTTATTCTGGTTATTATTGTTTTTAACCTGATTTTGATTGCGCTGTTCGTTATGCGCAGGAGCAGGTTTATTACCGGCATTTTTCGGCCTCTTATCCTGCTGGAGTTTATTTTTTTCAACCGGTTTAGGCTGATTCTGTATCTGTACTTTAACCTGTTTCTGGGCACTGGCTTTATTAGCGTCATTTTTTGCCGGCACTGCCTTCGGAGCATTGTTTTGTGCTTTTTGCTGCTGAGGCGCAGGCTTTTTCTCCGGCTGAACCGGCTTTTTGGCAAATGCGCGCACTACCATTTCTTTGGCAGCGTCATCCACCGTACTTAAACTTTTAACCTGAATGTTATTTTTTGCCAGTACATCAATTACTTCCTGGTTGCTTTTTCCCAATTCTTTAGCTATTTCATATATTCTATGCTTACCCATTCATCCACCTCCAAACTTAATCGTGGCACTTTTTCTGTATCATTGCTGCAAAATTATTATCCGTAATTACAACGGCCGTACGAGGGGATTTACCTATAGCCGAACCTATTTCCGCACGCGAAGGCCCTGTAAAAATATTAACACCTGCCGACTTTGCAAGGTATTCCAGTTCCCTGCGGGATGTTTCCGCCGCATCAGAAGCAATCAGCATCAGTTTTGCCTTGCCTCCGTTTAAAGCGCTGCGTACCGCAAAATCCCCCGCTGCAACCTTTCCTGCCTTTTGCGCCAGCCCCAATGCAAAAGCTACCTGTCTATTGTCCATCTGGCAAATCCTCCAGCAGTTTTGCATAAACTTCTTCCGTTACGGGTTTTTCCAAAGCACGTTCCAGGCGTTTTTCCTTAACGGCTTTTTTTATGCATTCCCGGCTACGGCAGACATAAGCTCCGCGCCCGGATTTTTTGCCTGTTAAATCAAGCGATATTTCACCTTCCGGAGAACGTACAATGCGCAGCAGTGATTTTTTGTCCTTCATTTCACCACAGCCGACACATTTACGCTGCGGCACTTTTTTAATCTTCTGCTGTTTCATCAGCTTCACCCCCGGCGCTTTCAAAAGGCTCTTCCTTGCTCTGGGTTTCGCTCTTTATATCAATTTTCCAGCCGGTAAGTTTTGCTGCCAGTCGTGCATTCTGCCCCTCTTTGCCAATGGCAAGAGAAAGCTGGTAATCGGGCACAACCACACGGCAGATTTTTTCACTTTCCAGAATTTCCGTGCTTACAACCTTGGCAGGAGATAATGCGTTGGCAACATACTGAGCGGGGTCATCGCTGTATTTAACAATATCAATCTTTTCGCCGCGCAGCTCGTTTACGATAGCCTGTACGCGCATGCCTTTCTGTCCTACGCAGGCGCCTACCGGGTCGATGTTTTCATCTTTGGTATAAACTGCAATTTTGGAACGCATGCCCGGTTCGCGTGCAACAGATTTAATTTCCACCAAACCGTCATGAATTTCCGGCACTTCCAGTTCAAACAAGCGTTTCAAAAGTCCGGGATGGGTTCTGGAAACCATAATCTGCGGGCCCTTGCTTGTTTTGCGTACCTCTAAAATATAGGTTTTCATTCTGTCATGGTATTCGTAAATTTCGCCGGGAATCTGCTCGCTAACCGTTAAAACAGCCTCTGCTTTGCCCAAATCAATGTAAACATTTCTGTTTTCCATACGCTGAATAACGCCGGTAACAATGTCGTTTTCGCGGTTATAATATTTTTCAAACACCATGCCGCGCTCTGCTTCGCGGATACGCTGAACAACAACCTGTTTTGCGTTCTGTGCGGCAATGCGGCCAAAGTTTTTCGGCGTTACTTCAATTTCCACAATATCATCAAGTTCGTAGCGCGGGTCAATTTTACGTGCATCTTCCAGAGTAATTTCATTAGCACTGTCTTCAGCGGTTTCAACAACATGCTTTTGTGCATATACATGCAGCTCGCCGCTGGTTCTGTTTAAATCAACACGTACATTCTGATTGCTGCCAAAATTCTTTTTATAAGCAGTTACCAATGCTTCTTCAACAGCTTCAAACAAAATAGAAGGCTCAATACCTTTTTCCTTGCCTAATTCCTGCACGGCCATAATAAAATCTGCGTTCACTTTTCTTACTCCCCCTAAACCTTAAAAATCTATGTGCGGCCTGATCATGGCAATCGTTTTTCTTTCAAATACAACCGGATTCTTGCTTTCGCGTCCTTTAAGAACAGGTTTGGCGCTGATGGTATTTTCATCATGCGCTGTCAGAACTGCAACTATTTCTTTGTTCTTTTCCCAGGGCGCAAAAAATTTAATATCCACTTTTTTGCCGTAGAAACTTTCAAAATCCTTGTCTTTTTTTAGCGGACGGTCAATACCCGGTGAAGAAACTTCCAGATAATATTTATCCCTGATAGGGTCACGCGCGTCCAAAATTTCCGTCAGCTTTTCACTTACCATCTGGCAGTCATCAATCTCGATGCCGCCCGGTTTATCAATATAAATACGCAGATACCAATCTTTTTCACGCACATATTCAACATCAACCAGCGAAATATCTGTTCCCTGCAAAATTTCTTCGGCCATGCCGCTTACCAGTTTTTCAATTTCTGCACTCTGCATAATTCACCTCCGCTTTTTCTTAACCCTAATAAGAGGAAAGAGCGGGTAAAATACCCACTCTCTCAAAAGAAGTCATAATTTTTCTTAATATATTATACCATTATATGTATTCAATGACAAGTTATTTGTATCATTTTAAACATTAAAATTAACAAATCAGCCTTTTAAATATGCTAAAATTTCTTCCGCATTGGTATCCGGCTTTGCTTTAGGGTAAACTTTTTCGACAACACCATTTTCATCAATTACAAAAGTGCTGCGTACAACGCCCATGCTTACTTTGCCGTACATTTTCTTTTCCTGCCATACGCCGAAAGCCTCAATGGCTTTACGCTCCGGGTCGCTTAACAAAATAAAAGGCAGTTCCTGTTTGGCTGCAAAATTGCTGTGCGATTTTACGCTGTCTTTGCTGATGCCGATAACTTCCACGCCAAGATTTTTATATTCGCCGTAATTGTTGCGGAAAGCGCAGGCCTGGCGAGTACAGCCCGGCGTAGAATCTTTCGGGTAAAAATATACAACTACTTTTTTGCCTGCAAAGTCGTGCAGCGATACCAAATTGCCGTCTTTATCTTCCAAAGTAAAATCAGGCGCTTTCATTCCTGCTTCGAGCATTCTTTATTCCTCCTTTAATCTGAATATATCTGAATTTAAAACATTTTATGCTTTCAAGCTTGCAATTGCTGCGGCAGTATTTTCTGCACCGTAAACGTAGCTGCCTGCAACCAGAATATTGGCACCGGCCTCGCGTACAATTTTGCTGGTTTCGGCATTAATGCCGCCGTCAACCTGTATATCACAGGCCAGGCCTTTTTCGTCAATCATCTTACGCAGCGCTGCAATTTTGGGCACAACGCTTTCTATAAATTTCTGCCCGCCAAAGCCGGGGTTTACCGTCATTAAAAGCACCATATCGGCATCGCCTAAAACCTCCTGCACCATGCAGAGCGGCGTTGCAGGGTTAAGTGCCACACCGGCCTTTACACCCTTGCTTTTAATATATTGCAGGCAGCGGTGCAAATGTTTGGTTGCTTCTGCATGAACAACAATCATATCCGCGCCTGCTTTGGCAAAATCATCAATATATGTTTCAGGGTGTTCTACCATTAAGTGGCAGTCAAAAAACATATCCGTTACTTTACGTATTTTGGTTACAACAGGAGCGCCAAAAGTAAGGTTAGGCACAAAGTTGCCGTCCATAACGTCGATATGAACCCAATCTGCACCGGCTTTTTCGATTTTTTTAATTTCGTCCGCCAAAAAGGCAAAATCAGCAGATAAGATAGATGGTGCTATTTTAATCATCTTTTACCACTCTTTTCTTTCAGTAATTTTATTTCGTCTAAAATTGCAAGATAAGATTCATAACGGCTTGCAGCAATTTTACCTTCTTCTACCGCATTTTTTACGCCGCAGACCGGTTCATGCGTATGCGTGCACGGAACAAATTTGCAGCCGTGCTCAAAATTCTTAAATTCACGGAAATACTTATAAAGCTCGCGCGCGTCGATATTTTCAGCCAGCAAATTGCCAAAACCGGGTGTATCGGCAAAGTAGCCGCCGTTAAAAGGCAGAAGCTGGGCATAACGTGTTGTATGCCGCCCGCGCCCGATTTTTTCACTTACCTTGCCTGTCTGCAATGCTATGCCGGGCTGCAAGACATTAAGCATGGATGATTTACCGACACCGGACGGCCCGGCAAATGCGCTGATTTTGCCGTTTAAATATTCTTTCAGCGCTTCAAGCCCTATTCCGTTAAAAGTTGATACAGTAAAAACAGTATAGCCTGCCTTACGGTAAACTCCGGCAATTTCTTCAAGCTGCGCTTCACTTACAAGATCTGTTTTATTAAGGCATAAAACGGCTTCAATACCGGCTCGCTCGGCAAACGCCAGCATTTTATCTGCCAGCAAGTAGCTGAAATCCGGGTCTGCGCAGGCAAAAGCAATTACAATGCAGTCAAGGTTAGCCATTGCCGGCCGTTCCATGAAATTGCGGCGCGGCAAAATAGTTTTAATCATGCTTTCGCCGTCAGGATTTTTCTCAAACTCAACCATATCTCCCGTAACGGCGGAAAAACGCACCTGTTTCATTTTACCCTTTATTTTGCAGGTAACAATTTCTTTATCAGGCGTTTCCACATAATAATACCCGTTAAAATTTTTTATAATGCGGCCTGCTATCAAAGCTGTTTCTCCTCTATAAGTTTATTGTCACAGTAGAATCTGGCTACGGCACTGCCGCTTACTTCAACTTTCTGGCGTATGCGCACGCCTTCACGTTTGGTGCCTTCATATACTACTTTTTCGCCGCCGTCATCAACCACAACAATTTTTACTTTTTGTTTTTTCGCTCCGTCAGGCACAACAAATTCGGCATATTTATTCTGAGATGCCGTACCGACGCCGTCAGAAACGCGCAGCACAACATCAGTGCTGTTCAAAACTTTGCTGCCTTCTTTAGGCGTAATGCTCAAAACAGTACCGGCAACTTTTTTGCTGCCCACGCTTTGTGCGGTAATGTTTTTAAAACCGAGTTTTTCAAGTGCCGTCATGGCTTCGCCTGATGCTTTGCCAACTACGGAAGGAATGGTAACTTCTTTCGGTTTTTCGGAAATTACAAGATTTACTTTCTCACCATGGCGTATTTTTTCGTTAGCTTTAGGGGTTTGTTCAATAACAAGCCCGCTGCCGTCTTCGCGGAAAACGGTTTCTACTTTGCCAAGTGTAAGTTCTTTACGTTCTATCATCTTGCGTGCGTCGGCAAGATTTTTACCTGCAAGGTTTGGCACTTCCACCATTTCAATGCCTTTGCTTACAGTTAAATAAACGGCGCTGCCTTCCTTGCGCATTTCATTCCCGGCAGGGTCCTGCTCAAGCACAAGCCCCGGAGTTACTTTATCGTCGTAGGCTTCTTTCAGCGTTATGCTGAACCCTGCATTTTCCAGTATCTGCTGCGCTTCAACAACGGTTTTGCCGGTTACATCCGGCACTTTTACAGTTTCACGGCTAAACACGTTGCCTATAAGCAGAAATACTGCCGATAAAACCACTACCACAGCCGCAAGCATAATTTGCTGATGGCGTGTAAGCTGTGTTTCTTTCATTTTTTGCAGCCAGCTTTTTTTAGCTTTCGGTTTTGCAGGAGCGGCAGGAACCGTCATTACAATGGTTTCTTCCGGAACTTCCGTTTCATCTGTCATCAGTGCAGATTTTTCTTTAACTTCGTCAACAAAGCTGTCTGCTTCGGTGTAATCCTCAGCCTCGCCGTTTTTCTCCATTTTATTTTTAATGGAATTTAAGTCCTGGCGCATTTCTTCCGCGCTGGCATAACGCTTGGTTAAATCTTTGGCAAGTGCTTTATCTATCACATGCTGCAAACATACCGGCAGCCCGTCAACATAGGTGCTGAGCGGTGGCGGCGTTTTTTCAACATGCATCATGGCTACGGCAACTGCCGTATTGCCGTCAAACGGCACATGCCCAGTAAGCATTTCGTAAAGCACAATACCCAAGGAATAAATATCGCTCTGGGCAGTTACAGGCTTTCCGCTTGCCTGCTCCGGAGATAAATAATGCACCGAGCCAATTACCGAATTGGTATACACCATAGTCATATTGCTTATCATTCTGGCAATGCCAAAATCAGCAATTTTGGGGTGCATGTTTTCAGTTATTAAAATATTGTGCGGCTTAATATCGCAGTGAATAATATTGCGCCTGTGCGCATGGCTTAACCCCGCTGCAATATCTTCGGCAATGCAAACAGCCTTATAAGGCGAAAGCCTTCCCTTTTCTTCCAGCAGGTCTTTTAAGGTTTTGCCTTCCACATATTCCATAACGATAAAAGACTTGCCTTCTTCTTCGCAAACATCAAAAATATTTATGATAGAAGGGCTGGAAAGCCGTGCAGCCGACTGTGCCTCATGCTTAAACTGGTTAAGAAGCGTTTTGTCGTCATTGAACTGGTCGCGCAGTATTTTTATAGCTACCTGCCTGTTAAGCAGCAAATCTTCAGCCAGATAAACTTCGGCCATTCCGCCTGAACCAATGTGACGCAGGATTTTATAACGTTGTTTTAAAATTGTTCCGTTGTTCATTTATATCTCCTCCGCACAAAAGTCTATCAAAATCACCGAAACATTATCGCGCCCGCCATTATTAAGCGCAAGTTCAATTAAAGCATCCGCCGCTTTTTCCGTATTTTCTTCCTTCAAAACGGCGGCAATTTCATCATCGGCAGCCATGTCCGAAAGGCCGTCGCTGCACAAAAGCAGCCTGTCGCCCGGCTCTGTTTCAAAGCTGAAAACGTCTGAATCAATCCCTTCATCCGCACCGACAGCCCTTAAAATTACATTGCGCTGCGGATGGCGGCGTGCTTCATCAGTTGTTATATCGCCCTTGCTTAAAAGTTCAGCCACATAAGAATGGTCCTGAGTTATCTGCTTAAGCAGGCCATTGCGCCATAAATACAGGCGGCTGTCGCCAATATTTAAAGCATAGGCCTTTTTGTCTTCCGCCAGATACACGGCAACCAGAGTTGTGCCCATGCCTTCGTAATCAGGCATTTTGCATACCAGGCTGCGCAGATGGCTGTTAGCTTTGGAAGCAGCTTCTTTTAAAGCCGTACACAGAGCTTCTCCGGTAAGCCCGGCAAAATTCTTTTTTTCTTCTTTTAAAACTTTAATTGTTTCCACGCTGGCAATTTCACCGCCGGCATAACCGCCCATGCCATCAGCGATGGCAAACAGTTCCGGTCCATCCGTTAATAAGGCATCCTCATTAGCAGTACGCACAAGGCCGGTATTTGTTTTACTGACCGCTATCATACAGCGCCCCCTGAATAAATCACTTGTTATCGTTAAACTTCGCCCGCAGCTGTCCGCAGGCTGCATTAATATCTTTGCCCATCTCCTTACGGATGGTGGCATTAATTTTATTTTTCTGTAAAATTCTTAAAAATCCTTCAATACGTTTTGCCGTTGGTCGTTCAAAACCTTTTTCCGGTACCGGATTAGCCGGAATTAAATTTACCGATGCGTGCTTAAATTTTAAATAATTGCTTAAAAGCTGCGCATCCTCCGGGCTGTCATTTTTATCTTTTATTAAAATATATTCATAAGTTACCTGCCTGCCGCTTGCACGCGCGTATTTTTCCGCGGCAGCAATAACGGAAGGAAACGGAAATCCTTTATTAACAGGCATCAGCTGAGTGCGCACATCATCTTTTACGGCATGCAGCGAAACGGCAAGATTAATAGGTATATTTTCTTCTGCCAGCCGTTCAATGCCAGGTATAATTCCGCAGGTAGAAACCGTCATATTACGGTAACTCATAAACGCCGCATCCTCACGGTGCAGGAATTTTAAAGCACCCGTAACCTCATCATAGTTAAGCATCGGCTCGCCGCTGCCCATCACTACAACACGGCTTACCTGCTGCGGGGCTATCATGGCGTTAAACAAATAAACCTGCATGATAATTTCCGCACTTGTTAAATTACGCACGCAGCCGTTTAAACCGCTGGCGCAGAAAGCACAGGCCATGGCACAGCCAACCTGGCTCGACACGCAAACGCTGTAACCGTAATCGTGGTGCATTAAAACAGTTTCCACGGAATTGCCGTCCTGCAATTCAAGCAGCAGCTTTTCCGTAAGCCCGTCCGACGACTTCCAGCGCGTTAAAATATTTATACTGGCAGGCATAACCGTAAATTTTTCATTTAAAACGGCAATATCTGCCTTAGAGAGATTGTGCATCTCTTCAAATTTAAAAACACATTTTTTATAAAGCCACTGGTAAACCTGCGAAGCACGGAATTTTTTCAAACCTGCTGCCACAAATTCCTGCTGCAATTCTTCCGGCGTTAAGCCAAAAATTTCTTTTTTCATAATCACAGCTCCTTGCGGCGCATTACGCAGATATAAAAGCCGTCAACATTATCACGCTGCGGCAGAAACTGCAGCTCATTAATTGCTTCACCGGTCAGCGGATGCCTGAACCCGGCATATTCAAATTCCGTATTGGCATTTAAAAACTCACTGACAAGCAGGTTATTTTCTGCCTGCTCCAAAGTACAGGTACTGTAAACAAGCCTTCCTCCCGGTTTTACGTAACGTGCTGCATTTTGCAGAATAGCTTTTTGCAGCGGCGGAAATACTTTCAAATCTTTTTTATTTTTACGCCAGCGTGCTTCTGCCCTGCGCCTTAATACGCCAAAACCGCTGCAAGGCGCATCCACAAGGACACAATCCGCAGCGCCTGCCCATTCCGGTTTAAATACAGAAGCATCCATCAGTACAGGTTCTATAATATCTATGCCAAGCCTTACGGCATTTTCTTTAATTAACTCCATTTTATGCGGATGAATGTCGCAGGCATAAATTCTGCCCTTATTTTGCATAAGCTGGGCAAGATGAGTTGTTTTCCCGCCCGGCGCAGCGCACAAATCAAACACTGTCATCCCCGGCTGCGGGCCTACTGCATGCGCAACAAGCATGGAACTTTCATCCTGCATATAAAAAGCATCAGGTACCTTTTCCATTAAAGCATTAAGCCCTGCGGTTTTGGTGCAGATTATGCCTTCCTCGCACCATTTGGAAGGAACAGCTTCAAAACCTGCTGCCTGCAAAACTTCCAAAAGATTGCTGCGTGTTGTTTTAAGCGTATTGGTGCGCAGGCTTAAAACAGGCGGCAAATTATTGTAATCCAGCAATTTTTCTGTTTCTTCTTCGCCAAACTGCTTTAACCAGTGCTTAACAAGCCACAGCGGATGCAGTTTTGTTAAGGCAAGGTTTAAAGCTGCATCGGCAGATTTATCGGGAAACAGCAAAGTTCCCGCTTCCCTGCCGCGTACGGCAGAACGCAGAATGCCATTTACGAATTTTGCCGCACCGGCATGGCTTGCAGCCTTGGCAAGTTCCGTACTTTCATTGCATGCTGCCGAAGCCGGTACTTTATCAAGATAAAAAATCTGATAGAGCCCCATGCGCAAAATATTTAAAATTACCTTGTCAATTTTTGCCAGAGGCCTTGCCGATAACTGCGACAAAAGCCAGTCCAAAGTACCTTTTGCTTTTATGGTACCATAGACCAGCTCCGTAATGAACCTGCGGTCCCTGTCGTCTGTTTTTTTCGTGCGCAGGGTTTTGTTAAGGGCAATATTGGCATAAGCGCCGCCATCAATAACGGCACAAATTACTTCTATCGCAATCTGCCTTGCAGTATCTTTTTTTATTTTTTTATTTGCCTGTCTTTTTTCTGTCATCTGCTTCCTCTGTATCTAAAAAGTCTAAAATAGCTGCTTCTACTTTCTTAATATCAACCCGTGTATTAAAACATGGGCCAAACGGCCTTTCGTTTAAAACGCCTATAACCGGCAGCGGAAAAACATCCTGTATGCCGCTGGTTAAATCGCGCTCGCAGGCAACGGCAATTATTGCTTTCGGGCGTATTTCTTTTACCATCTGCCTAGCCAAAGTACCGCCTGTTGCCACGCCCATGTGAATTCCGTATTTATGTGCCAGCCCAAGCATTCCGCCGACACAGCAGCGTCCGCACTGACGGCAGTTTTCGATATTGCGCGTAATTTTATGGGCGCAGGTATCAAGCTGAATGCAGTGCGGCGTTAAAATCATAATTCTTGAAGCCGGCACTTTTATTTTATGCTGGCGTACCAGATGATTGCTTACCTCAATAAAAGACTGTTCTATTCTCTGGCGCGGTATGTTAAAAATGCGCCCCAGCCCAACGACAAAGGGAAACAGCATATTAACGGCTTTCCATGCCCAAAAATAAAATGTTTTGATGATTGGAAAGCCTAAAATTGCAAGCACAATAGCACTGACAGCTGCCAAAAGAGCTATTGCCACCACAATGCCAACGCTGCCAAAAAGCACCGGCAGTGTGGAACTGATTTGTGCAAGCCCCGGCAAGGCCACGCGCCAGCATAAATAAATAAAAACCGCTCCCAAAAAAGCACTGGCCAATGTCAGCGAAACAAATATGCGTTTTTTCGGTTTCAAAACACTTTCCATTGCTTTACTTACCTCAACCTAAAATATCACCTTTATTAATGCCGCGGCCATTGCAGAAAACCGCAGCAGGCATACGTTTTTTCGATTCCGGCTGTACTTCGGTAACAAGAAGAACTCCGCTGCCGCAGGCAACTTTAAAGCCGTTCTTTAAAACTTCGGTAACTTCCCCTGCTTTGCTGCCGCTGCCACTGGCAACTTCCGCACGCCATATTTTAAGTTTTTTGCCGCCGGGCAAATTAGTAAACGCACCCGGAGCAGGGTTAAAGGCACGTATTTTATTATGAATCTCCGTCGCAGGCAGGTTCCAGTCAATGGCTTCCATATCGCGCGTAAGCAAATGTGCGTAAGTTGCTTCAACATCATTTTGCTTAACTGGCGTAATTTCGCCGCGTTTTATTTTTTCAACGGTTTCAAGCAGCAGTTTGCCGCCAATTTCCTTTAAACTATCGTGCAGTTCGCCCATGGTCATTTCCGGCGTAATCTCAACTTCCGCTTTTGCAAGCATATCGCCGGTATCCATGCCGATATCCATCTGCATAATTGTTACGCCGCTTTTGGTTTCGCCGTTTAAAATTACATAATGTATCGGCGCAGCCCCACGGTATTTAGGCAAAAGCGAAGCATGCACGTTTATACAGCCGTACTTTGGCATTTCCAGAATTTCTTTCGGCAAAAACTGGCCAAAGGCAGCTACTACAATTAAGTCAGGCGCAAGGCCGCGTAAAAGTTCAATAACTTCTGGCGTTTTTACGCGCTGAGGCTGGTAAACTTCATAACCACGTTCAAGCGCATATTCTTTTACCAGCGTCATAAGCATCTTCTGCCCGCGTCCTTTGGGTCTGTCAGGCTGTGTAAATACACCAACTATTTCATCTGTACCCTGCTCTGCCAGTGCTTTTAAACTGGCAACGGCAAAATCAGGGGTTCCCATAAATACTATACGCATCATTACTGCTCCCCGTCAAAATCCTTCGGCATCAGCACTTTGGCCTTGTCTATAAACAGCACTCCGTCCAAATGGTCAAGTTCGTGCTGAATGCAAACTGCCAGAAGCCCGTCTGCCTTAATAAGCATTTTACGCCCTTTACGGTCATAATATTCGCAATGCACAATTTCCGCACGTTCCACTTCGCCTTCGTAATCAGGCACGGAAAGGCAGCCTTCCGGGCCAACGGCAGAACCTTCACGGTAAGTAATAACAGGGTTGATAAGCTCAATCAGCCCTTCGCCGACATCAATAACAACAATGCGTTTCAAAACGCCAATCTGCGGCGCCGCAAGCCCGACACCGTTAGCGGCATACATGGTTTCTGCCATATCGTCCAAAAGACGCAGAGTTTTTTTATCCATGCGTTCAACTTCCTGTGCTTTCTGGCGCAGCACAGGGTCTCCGGCAATAAGTATTTTTAATTTACTCACAGTATCCTCCTAAAATTCGCTCTCACAATAATTATTATATCACAAAAAATGTTATACGGGCAATTTTACAGCACATTAAACGGGTCAACGTCAAAATAAACATTTTTCATGTCACGGTACGGCGACTGCCATAACGCTGTTTTAAATATATTTATCTGTGTACTTTTTACCAGCACGTTAACACGGTATAAATCGCGCACCTTGCCAATAATACCGGAAAACGGGCCGAATACTTCCGCATCGGTATTTTTTGCCTGCCGCTCCAGAAAATCAGCTATTTCCTTAGCCGTTCCGTTAGCGCGTTCTTCGTTTTTATCCCATACGGTTATTTTTAAAAACGCCGCATAAGGCGGATAGTTAAGTTCCTTACGCCGCAGCAGTTCTTCTTCCGCAAAGGTATCGTAATCCTGCGCCGCCGCAAGATGGACGGTCCGGTTATCCGCATCGTACACCTGCAAAATTACATGCCCCGGTTTATCGCCGCGCCCTGCGCGCCCTGCTGCCTGCGTAAGCAGCGAAAACGCTCTTTCGTAAGCACGGAAATCTGGCATGTTCAGCATGGAATCTGCCGAAAGCACGCCGACAAGTGTAACGTTTGGTATGTCGTGCCCTTTGGCAACCATCTGCGTACCAATCAGCACATTATACCTGCCGCTTGAAAAAGCGTTTAAAATTTCTTCATGTGCAAATTTGCGCAGCGTGGAATCCTGGTCCATACGCAAAACTTTTACTTCCGGCAAAGCTGCAATCTGCGCTTCTGCTTTTTGCGTGCCGGTGCCGAAAAACTTTATGCGCCTGCTGTGGCATTTGGGGCATTCTTCCGGCACAGGCATGGTGTTGCCGCAGTAATGGCAGCGCATGGCTTTTCCTTCTTCATGGTAAACCAAAGCCACGGCGCAGTGCGGGCACATAATGGTTTCACCGCAGTCACGGCACATCACGAAGGTTGAATAACCGCGGCGGTTTAAAAGCACAATTGCCTGCTCACCTGCCGCAGCAGTACGCACAAGCTCCTGCTGCAAAGCACGTGACAGCACCGAAAAATTTCTTTCCTGCAATTCTTTGCGCATATCAACAATTTGTACTTTTGGCAGCGGCTGGCCGTTTGGGCGGCCAGTTAAACGCAGATGTTTAAACCGCTTCATTATGGCGTCATAATAACTCTCTATCGATGGCGTTGCGCTGCCTAAAACTACCGGTATATTAAAATATTTTGCCCTGTGCAGTGCTACTTCACGGGCATGATAGCATGGCCTTTCTTCCTGCTTGTAGCTCTGGTCGTGTTCTTCGTCAATAATAATAAGGCCTAAATTTGTAAAAGGCGCAAAAACAGCCGAACGCACGCCTATTAGAATCTGCGCTTCATTATTGCGTATTTTATAAAAAACGTCTGCTCTTTCGCTTGCGGATAGTTTACTGTGCACGACGGCAATGCAGCCACTAAACCAGCTTTGAAAACGCTTTACTATCTGCGCCGTAAGAGCAATTTCCGGCACAAGTACCAGTACCTGGCGTCCTTTTGCAAGCGCTTTTGCCGTTAAATTAAGGTATACTTCCGTTTTGCCGCTGCCGGTTACGCCCTGCAATAAAAAAGTTTCCTGCTTTTTTTCTGTAATTGCTTTGCTTACGGCTTCAACAGCCCGTGCCTGTTCTTCCGTTAAATCAAAACTTTGTTTTAAAGTGTTATTACCGGCATAGCTGTTGCGCAAAACACGCTGCTCACTGCGGCTGCACCACTCCTTTTGCAGCAGGGTACGCAAAACAGCAGCACTTACACCTGCTGCTTCCAACTTCTTTGCGCTCAGTTCACGCTCTGCCTGCGCCAAAATTTGCAGCGCCGCCATCTGCGCCTTAGCACGGTTGCTGCCTTCAGCCAGCGCCACCCTGCCGCTTTCCGTTATGGCATAACAATACTGCATTTTTTCTTTCAGGCGGTTTTCCAGTTCGTAATATAAAAGCCTGCCATTTTCATCATAAACAGCATGGCGTTTTATACTGCTTTTGCCGGGAATAAAAAGGCGCATTGCTTCTGCCAGCGGGCACATATAATATTCTGCAAGCCAGCGGGCTGCTTCCAGCATTTCATCGTCAAACCACGGCTCAGTGCCTATAACAGCCTGAACCTCTTTGTATTTTTCAGGCTCCGGCAAATCGCTGTCCGCTTCGCCAACAACAAAGCCTTCCGTTGTCTGCCGCGCAAAAGGCACAATTACACGCCAGCCTGCGCCTATATAGCCAAACTGCGGCGGCAAAGCGTATGTAAACTGCTTGAACAAATTTTTAACAGGTAAATTTATTGCTACGTTAACGTATCTCATACAAAACTCCAACTAAAACTTTACCTATTTATTTTACCATATCCTGACAAATACTTTAATAAAAAAACTGCACCTCCTAAAGTCTAACTTTTGGGGTGCAGTTCAACGCAGTTTAAAATTTTAAATTTTACAGTCCGGCCTGTTTTCTTAAAGTTTCTGCCTTATCGGTATGCTCCCACGGCAGGTCTACATCGGTACGGCCAAAATGCCCGTAAGCAGCAGTCTGCTTGTAAATCGGGCGCAGCAAATCCAGCGTTTTAATAATGCCGGACGGGCTGAGAGAGAAGTTCTTTTTAATAAGTTCGGCAATTTTGTCGTCGTCAATTTTACCGGTGCCGAAAGTATCTACCAAAACGGAAACAGGCTGTGCAACGCCAATGGCATAAGCAAGCTGAATTTCGCATTTATCGGCAAGGCCTGCGGCAACAACGTTTTTCGCTACATAACGTGCTGCATAAGCTGCACTGCGGTCTACTTTCGTGGGGTCTTTGCCGGAGAAAGCACCGCCGCCGTGACGGGCCATGCCGCCATAAGTATCAACTATAATTTTACGTCCGGTCAGGCCGCTGTCGCCCTGCGGGCCGCCGATAACGAAACGGCCGGTCGGGTTGATGTAATATTTGGTTTCGTCATCAAGCATTTCTGCCGGTACAACCGGTTTTACAACAAATTCCATAATATCGCGGCGGATTTGTTCCAGAGCAATTTCCGGAGCATGCTGCGTGGAAATAACAATCGTATCAATGCGTACAGGTTTGCCGTCGTCATATTCAACGGTAACCTGGGTTTTTCCGTCCGGGCGCAGGTAAGGCAGAACGCCGGTTTTGCGCACTTCTGCAAGGCGGCGGGAAAGTTTATGTGCCAAAGAAACAGGCAGCGGCATGTATTCCGGGGTTTCGTTAGTGGCATAACCGAACATCATGCCCTGGTCACCGGCGCCTACTTCGCTTTCATCAGCCTTGCCTTCTTTTGCTTCCAGAGATTTATCAACGCCAAGCGCAATATCCGGCGACTGTTCGTCAATGGAAATCAACACGCCGCAGGTATTGCCGTCAAAGCCATATTTAGCACGGTCATAACCAATATTAATAACGGTTTCGCGCGCGATTTTAGGAATATCAACATAGCAGCTCGTAGAAATTTCGCCGACAACATGAATCTGCCCGGTTGCAACCACGGTTTCGCAGGCAACTCGGCCATGCGGGTCCTCTGCCAGAATAGCATCAAGCACAGCATCAGAAATCTGATCGGCAATTTTATCAGGATGCCCTTCCGTAACAGATTCGGAAGTAAATAATTTTCTCATTCTGTTCCTCCTTATGTAAATAAAAAAGCGCCCTCTGTGAGAGCGCCGCTGATTGTACCGACATTCTCATCTCTCGATTAACTCGCAGGACTTAGCACCGTTTGCACTAATGCAATGGTTGCTGCGGTTTCATTGGGCCAATCCCTCCACCAGCTCTTGATGAGTAATATTAAGTTACTATGATATTATATCCAATTTATGTAAAAAAGGCAACAATTATTTCCTCAAGCGCAAAACGGTGTTCAAAAGTTCTTCTGCAACATCATATTTGCTCATTTGCGGCAGTTCTTTAATGCTGCCGTCCGGGAAAATCAGTTTTACGATATTGGTTTCGCTGCCAAAGCCTGCTCCCTGCATTGTTACATCGTTGGCAACAATCATATCAAGGTTTTTCTTGGTAACTTTTTCTTTGGCATTATCAATAAGGTTCTGAGTTTCTGCTGCAAAACCCACAAGGAACTGGCCTTTTTTGCGTTCACCCAGCGTTTTTAAAATATCCGGGTTCTTATCCATTACAACCGTTAAAGCATCATCGGTTTTCTTTTTAATTTTCTGCGCTGCCACATCATGCGGACGGTAATCGGCAACGGCCGCCGCCTTGATAACAATATCGCAGCCGTCGTAAACGGCAAGGCACGCATCCATCATCTGCTGCGTTGTTTCTACATTTACAACTTTAATATTCGGCGGCGGTGTAAGCGCGCTTGGCCCTGTAACAAGGGTTACTTCTGCGCCGCGTTCTGCCGCTGCCTGTGCAATGGAATAACCCATTTTGCCGCTGCTGCGGTTGCCTACATAACGCACCGGGTCAATGGGTTCGCGCGTGCCGGCAGCAGTTACCAAAACTTTAAGGCCGCGCATATCGCCTTCCGTTTTTGCAAAAAAGTCCTTCACAAAATTAACTATATCCGCCGGTTCAGGCAAACGCCCTGCGCCAACGGCACCGCAGGCCAGTACGCCGCTTGCCGGAGGCATCACCACAATGCCGCGGTTTTTAATTTTGGCAATATTTTCCTGCGTGGCAGGATTTTCATACATATGCGTATTCATGGCAGGACACACAATAACCGGTGAATGTGCCGCAAGCAGCGTTGTCGAAAGCAAATCATCGGCAATACCGTATGCCATTTTGGCAATGATGTTGGCCGTTGCCGGCACAACCATAAACAGGTCGGCCCAATCGGCAAGGGCAATATGTTCAACGTTAAATTCCTGATTGGTATTCCACATGGAAACAGCAACTTTATTGCCGCTGATTTCCTTAAAAGTCAGCGGAGTTACAAACTGCTGGGCATGTTCTGTCATAACGACACGCACTTCTGCACCCTGTTTGCGCAGTTTGCTCACCAGGTCAACGGCTTTATAAACGGCAATGCCGCCTGTTACACCTAAAACAATTTTCTTACCCTTCAACAAGGCCGGCGCCTCCCTTATTTACCCTGATTGCGCTCATAAGTAATGGTATCGTTTGCAATTTCCTTCAAGGCAATGCTTACTTCCTTTTCCGGAAGGTTCTGCCCGGGCACAGTCAGTTCGCGTGCACGTTTGGCAGCCAGCATGGCCAGAGTATATTTGCTGTCAACTTTTTCTGTTAAATAATCGATGGAAGGATCTACCATAGACATTAAAATCACTCCTCTTTTCTGCAATGGCAAATTTCGTCAATAATAAAATATGTACGGGCGGCGCGGTAGCGTTCTGCTTCCATAACGGTCAGAACCTTCTGCGTGGCCCTTTCGGCAATGTCATTAACTATAATATAATCATATTCGCTGGCGTATGCAAGCTCGCCCGTGGCGGATGCAAGGCGTTTTTTGATAACTTCCTCGCTGTCTGTGCCGCGTTTGTAAATACGCGAAGAAAGCTCATCCAGAGAAGGCGGAACAATAAACACAAACACACCGTCCGGGAAACGCTTTTTAATCTGTAAAGCACCCTGAATATCAATTTCCAAAATTACATCTTTGCCCTGATTAAGCAAATCCATAACATAATCGCGCGGCGTGCCGTAATAGTTGCCGTATACTTCGGCATACTCCAGAAGGCCGCCCTCTGCAATCATGGCTTTAACTTCTTCAACAGTTTTAAAAAAATAACTTACGCCGTCAACTTCGCCCTCGCGCGGAGCGCGGGTGGTTACAGATACCGAATAGCCAATATCCGGCAGCTTTTCACGCAGCATCTGGCAGATTGTACCTTTACCGGCGCCGGACGGACCCGACAAAACCAGCAGCAATCCTTTTGGTTTCAAAATAAGCCCTCCCCTGCTCAGCCGTTATTCTTCATCTTCGTCATCGCTCTGTACAAGCCTGTTAGCAACGGTTTCCGGCTGTACGGCCGACAAAATAATGTGGCCGCTGTCAGTAACAATTACCGCACGTGTTCTGCGCCCGTAAGTTGCGTCAATAAGCGTGCCGTTATCGCGCGCTTCCTGAATAATTCTTTTTATCGGCGCAGATTCCGGGCTGATAATAGAAATAATCCTGTTGGCAGCAACTATATTGCCAAAGCCTATGTTAATAAGCTTAATATCCATAAAGCAGCCTCCTTTTATTCGATATTCTGTATCTGTTCCCTGATTTTTTCAATTTCTGCCTTAATGTCTACCACCAGCTGGGCAATGGTGTAATCATTGGCTTTGGAAGCAATGGTGTTGGCTTCACGGTTAAATTCCTGCACCAGAAAATCAAGTTTTCTGCCCACCGGCTGATTAAGGTTAATAATTTCGCGGAATTGTTTGATATGGCTTTTCAGCCTTACAATTTCTTCCGTAATGCTTGTACGGTCGGCAAAAATGGCAACTTCCTGCAATAAGCGTTCCGGCTCTACAGTCTGGTTATATTTTTCAAGCAGGTCGTTAATGCGTTCGCTCAAACGTTCCTGGTATTCTTCCACAACCTGCGGCGAACGCGCTTCTATCTGCAAAAGTTTTTCTTCAATCAGCGCGGCGCGCTTGATAAAATCGCCGTAGATATTGCCGCCTTCCGTTTCGCGCATGGCAACAAGGTTGTTAACAGCCTGCTGCAAAGCCTGTTCAAGCTGCGGCCAGATGGTTTCCACGTCAAAAAAGCCCTCTTTAACGCTGATAACGTCCGGGCAGCGCGCAAGGTACAATACCTCTGTCTGCTCGGCCAGCTTGCAGCTGCCGATACCGGCAGCTTCGGCAACTTCCTGCAAAGCGTTATGGTACGCTGCCGCCAAAGGCCTGTCTACTTTAACGGTGCAGAGCCCGTCATTTACATAATCTGCTGTAATAAATACATCTATGCGCCCACGGTTAATACTGCGCAAAATAGTTTTGCGTATCCTGTCCTCCAGGGGATTTAAAAAGCGCGGCAAACGGATAGCCACTTCATTGTAACGGTGATTTACCGTTTTCATTTCTACCGTTGCCGAAAACTTTTCATCCTCATATTCGCCGCGGCCAAAACCAGTCATACTTTTAAGCAAAATAAAACCTCCCGCCGCATTTCTAAATTAGTAAAATTGTTGTATACTTATTCTTGAAATAATATTATACCCTATTATGACTTCATAAGCAAACGAAAAACGCAAATTTTTAAAGAAAAAAGGAGAATTTCCATGAATTTGGAAGGTATTACAATAAATATTCTCACAAGCCAGCTGAAGGAAAAGCTGCTCGGCGGCAAAATATACAAAGTTTTTATGCCTAACAAAAGCAGCCTTCTGCTGCTTGTTAAAACCGAAAATGCCGTTATACCTTTAGCTGCCGATTTTTCCGGTGCTTCGCCCTATTTATATATGCCGGATAAAACGCCGGAACGCCCTGAAACCCCGCCTGCTTTCTGTATGCTTCTGCGCAAGCATCTGGAAGAAGGGCGCATTACCAAAATAACGCAAAGCGGCCTGGACCGCGTTATTACAATGGAAATAAGCAGCATAGGCAGCGCAAGGCAGATTATCAGCAAACAGCTTATTTTTGAATTAACCGGCAAAAACGCCAATATTATTTTTGTAAGCGAAGGCATAATTTTAGACAGCCTGAAACATATCGGCAAAGCGTTAAGCAGTTACCGCCAGATTCTGCCGGGGCTTGCCTACATTGCCCCGCCGCCGCAGGATGGGCTGAATATTTTAACATCCGCCCCGGTGGATATTGCCGCAGCGGCACAAAACCTGCCCTTACCGCCGCAAAAAGCACTTATTGCCGCTACAACCGGCATTGGACAGTATACGGCAGGCCAGCTTTTAAAATTTGCCGGCATAACTGCCGAAGGCGGTATTACAAACGAAAATGCTGCCGCGCTGGCAGATGCCATTGGCACTTTGCAAAAAAATATTAACGCTGCCAAAAGCGGTACTGCGCCTGTATATGCCATTATTACCCGCATTAATAACGTTAAAACAATTCTTCCGTTTAAACCTTTGCAGCTCACAGGCGGCGAAACCGTAAAAGAATTTGCCTCGCTTAACAGCGCCGTTGCCTTTGCGCAAAGCCTTACGCCCGTTCTTTTGCCGGAACAGGAGGTTTTAAACAAAACAGTAAATGCGGAAACCGAAAAGCTGCAGAAGAAAATACTGCTTTTAAAAGAGGAACTTGCCGCGGCGGAAGATGCCGAACAGCAGCGCATTATTGCCGATACCTTAATGGCAAATTTGTACCGCATTGCCAAAGGCAGCAGTGAATGTACGCTGGAAAATATTTATGACGGCACGCCGCTGTCCATAAAACTTGCGCCCGATTTAACTGCTAACGAAAACGCACAAAAATATTATAAGCGCTATAATAAATTAAAACGTGCGCAGGCAGAAATTAAAGAGCAGCTGAAACTTACGGAAGAAGCAGTTGAATATCTGGGAAGCATCGACATTGCCCTTAAACTTGTACAAACAAGGGCCGAAGTTGCTGAAATTAAGGCAGAACTTGCTGCCGCAGGTTTTATAACCATAAAAAATACCAAAAATAAAATGCCGCAGGCAAAATCAACACCAACAATTATTAAACTTTCGGAAGATACAGCTTTATATATCGGCAAAAACAACAAACAAAACGATTACGTTACTTTTTCAATCGGCAGCGGCAATGATTTATGGTTCCATACCAAAAACATTCCCGGTTCGCACGTTATTTTAAAAACAACTCTGCCGCAGGCAGATGAAAAAGACATTCAAACTGCGGCAACGCTGGCAGGATATTTCAGCAAAGCCCGCGGCGGCAGTAAAATACCCGTAGACTGTACCCTGCGCAAATTTGTAAAAAAACCGAGCGGTGCCAAACCCGGCTTTGTTATTTACACTAACCAGACAACGTATTATGTAACGCCAGAAGAAGAAACAATAAACAAATTAATAAATTAAACAAAAAACTGCACCCAAAGCTATGATATGCTCAATAACTTTAACGGTGCAGTTTTTTACTGCAATAAATATTTATTTAACAAGTCAATATCAAAAGCATATTCTTGTGCTGTCTGTTTTGTTATCTCCCCTGTTTTTGCCAAATATGCCAGTGCGTAATCCATGCACTGCATTCCCTGCTGCCTGCCGTTTTGCATATAACTTGCAAGCTGATGTGCCTTTCCGTCACGCAAAAGGCTGCGCACGGCCTGCGTAAAGGTTAAAACTTCAAAAGCTGCCGTTCTTCCGCCATAGCAGTCCGGAACAAGCTGTTGCGCTATAACGGCCTGTAAATTTTCTGCAAGCTGCGCACGCATTTGCTGCTGTTTTTCCTGCGCAAAAAAATCCAGCATCCGCGATATTGCCAAAACAGCACTGCGCGTATGCAGCGTTGCAAGCACCAAATGCCCTGTTTCGGCAGCGGAAACTGCACCGGCAGCAGTTTGTGCATCACGCAGCTCACCAATCATAATAACATCAGGGTCCTGGCGCAGTGCCGCACGCAGGCCAAGTGCAAAACTGACGGTATCACTGCCAACCTGCCGCTGGCTGATAATACTTTTATCTTCCGTAAACCTGTATTCCGGAGGGTCTTCCAAAGTAACAATATGCGCACTTTTATTACGGTTAATAAAATCAACCATAGCCGCCAGGGTTGTGCTTTTGCCGCTTCCGGCCGGGCCGGTTACCAAAATAAGCCCGCTGCGCTGCATGGCAAGTTTCTCTAAAACAGGCGGAGCGTTCAAGTCTGATAACGACGGTACTGTACTTTTTATTATTCTTACGGCAAGTGCCGGAAAGCCATTCTGTAAATATCCGTGCACCCTAAAGCTTCCTGCGCCGTCAATACGGCAGCAAAAATCAACTTCTGTTTCGTTAACGGCACAAGTTCCGTACTGCTCAATAAAAGATGTAATTGCGTTTTCACTTACGGCAGATAAATTCTGCCTGTTTAAAACGCCGTTAATTCTGAATACCGGCACTGCGCCTGCTTTTATATGCACATCCGAAGCGTTTTGGCGCACGGCTTCCTTTAAAATATGTTCCAGCATTTTTACTCCTTAATGCACGGCCTGCAAAACTTCCTCTAAAGAAGTGTGCCCTTTTAATACTTTTTGTACTCCATCGCTGCGCATACTTACCGCGCCAAATTTTTCTGCTTCCGCAAAAAGCGCTTCTTCCTGCGCCTTGCCCAAAATAAATTTTTTCAGTTCCGGCACAACAGGCATTACCTCCTGCAAAGCCATACGCCCTAAATAACCCGTTCCGCGGCATTTTTCACAGCCGCTTCCCTTATAAAGCGTTAAAGCATCGTCGCTTTTAATGTTTAAATAAGCCTTTTCCTCCGCATTTGCGGCATAAGCCGTTTTGCAGTGCGGGCAAATGCGCCGCACTAACCTTTGCGCAACAACTCCGCGCAGGGCAGATGCAACCAAAAACGGTTCTATACCCATATCGACAAGCCGTACCGCCGCTCCCGCGGCATTATTGGTATGCAGCGTGCTGAACACCAAGTGCCCGGTAAGCGCCGCACGTATGGCAGTTGCCGCCGTATCAAGGCTGCGTATTTCACCAAGCATAATAATATCCGGGTCCTGCCGCAAAATACTGCGCAAACCGCTTGAAAAAGTTAACCCCGCCTTTTCGTTTACGGCTACCTGGCTTATGCCGTTAATGCGGTACTCCACAGGGTCTTCTATGGTTACAATATTGCGTTCGCTGCTGTTAAGCTCAGCAAGCGTAGCATAAAGCGTTGTTGTTTTGCCGCTGCCGGTCGGCCCAGTTAACAGCACTATACCGCTGCCATAATTATAAAGCCTGCGGTAAAGCGTTAAATTTTCCGGCGTAAAATTTAGTTCATCCAAATTCATGGCAAACTTTTCCCTGTCTAAAATACGTATAACTATTTTCTCTCCTAAAATAGTCGGCAGCGAAGATATGCGCAAATCAATATTGCGTCCGTCAAGCTCCAGCTTAATGCTGCCATCCTGCGGCAGGCGTTTTTCGGCAATATCCATGCCTGCAAGCACCTTTATGCGCGAAACAACCGCCTGCATAAGCGTTTTATTCATTTCGGCTTCTTTGTAAAGAACGCCGTCAATACGCATACGCACACACGCGTTGTTTTCTCCCGGCTCTATATGTATATCGCTTGCGCCGGATGCAGCAGCTTTGGCAATAAGGCTGTCAGCCGCCTTTACGGCATCAGCGTTTTCATCTTTTTTAAACAATGTCCGTTCGGTTTGTATTATCAACTTTTTCTCTCCATTACAAAAATTTGCAGCTTTATTATTATAACCAGCAAAAATAATATCTTCAAGTAAATTTTTATGGTATAATATTGAACCGAAATTGCGGATACCGGAGGTTTATTGGAGGAACAGCTTCTGGAACACATTAAATTACAACGCCCGCCGCTTGTTTTATGCTTAACGGCAGGCACAATGCTGATTTTAAGCGTTTTGCAGTTTACGCTTGCAGACACTGCGCAAAAACATGCGCCGGTAAACAGCCGTGCAGTTTTTACCCCCATTCAACTGCCGCCGGCTGCTAAAAGCATCAAACCGCAGCGCAACCCATTTCTGGCTCCGGCCGCGCCGGATATTAAACGCCAAACTGCCGCCTTAATCCCCGTTTTAAAAGGAACTATACAAAACGGCAGCACCACCATGGCAATTATGGAATTTGCAGGGCAAAGCAATTACTATCAGCCGGGCAGCAAAATTAACGGCTTTATAGTACGCGACATTACCCCCAACAGCGTACTGCTCGCAAAAGGTTCCCAAACGCTTATGTTAAAAGCCGGAGGAACAGCCCATGACTAAAGTTTTCACTGCTCTTTTAACTGCTTTGTTAGCTGCGGCTTCGCCTTTGGCTTATGCAAACGGTATTACGCTTAACGTGCGCGACGGCCAGGTACGCGATGTGCTCGCTTCTGTTGCAGCACTTTCCGGCAAAAGCATTGTTGCCGACAGTTCCGTACAGGGCACGGTTACGCTTAACCTTAAAGACGTGCCTTTTGACACCGCACTGCGTATAATTACTGCTGCCAAAGGTTTAAGTTACCGCCTTACCGACGATGTTATACTGGTTGGCTCTGCCGCAGGCATGGAAAAATTTAACGATACAGCCAGTATTATTAAACTTAACTACGCCAAAGCGGAAGAACTTAAAACGGCACTGGCACCGCTTATTGGCACCAACAGCAAAATAAGCACCGATACTGTTACCAACAGCATTATTTTTACCGGCACCCCCACCGACGAAATGCGCCTGCGCAGCGCAGTGGCCGCACTTGATACTGCTACGCAGCAGGTAACGCTTGAAGCCAAAATAATTGCGGTAAACCGCGAAGACAGCGAAAACCTCGGCATCAGCTGGAGCTGGGATAAAATACCGCAAAACAGCAATTACTACGGCAATGACGATGATAGCGATGATTCTGATAACGAAAATTTTGGCGGCGTAGTACATTTTGGCGCTAATTATGAATTCCGTTTTAACGCTGCTTTAAACGCCCTTTTTGCCAAAGGTAAAGCCAAAATTCTGGCAACACCGCGCATAATAACCATACCCGGGCGTGAAGCAAGCATATTTATAGGCGATCACATTCCTGTTACCACGGAAAAAATAGAAAATTCCGTTACTACAAATACTACCGATTACGTTGACGCCGGTATTAAACTGCAATATACGCCGATAGTTAGCAACGACGGTATGATAACTTCAGTAGTACATACGGAAGTCAGCACCCCCACGCTTATTTCCGAACTGAAAAACTACAAAATAACCAGCCGCACAGCTGATACTACCGTCAGGATGCGCGACGGTGAAACTCTTGTAATAGGCGGTTTAATCAATGAAGAAGAACAAAAACGTCTGCAAAAAGTACCGTTTTTATCAAACATTCCGCTTTTAGGCGAACTGTTTAAAAACCGTACTACCAGCAAAACAAAAACCGAAGTTATTATGATTTTAACGCCGCATTTAACAAACCCCGGCGAATCACCGGCAATTTACAATAGCAAATTGCTGGAAAGCAGCAGTATTTTTGATGGCAACAATTAAAAATATTATAAAAAAAGAGCGGCAAGCCGCTCTTTTTTTATGCAAAACAGGCATTATACAAAAGTATAATGCCTGTTTCAACTTTTATTTTTCCAATATCAGCAAAGCCACCGTCTCAATATGCACCGTCATCGGGAACATATCCACCGGCTGTGCTTTTACTGCTTTATAGCCGTTTTCCGTTAAAAACGCCATATCGCGTGCCAAAGAAGCCGGATTGCATGATACATAAACAATTTTTTCAGGTTTTACTTCGGCAATGGCTGCCAAAACCTTTTTATCACAGCCTGCGCGCGGAGGGTCAAGCAGCACGGTATCCGGCTTTACGCCGCTTTTTAACAGTGCCGGCATTTCCACGGCAGCATCGCCGCAAATAAACTCTGCATTTGCAATATTATTCGCTTTGGCATTTTCGTTGGCGTCTTTAATGGCAGGCTCAACAATTTCTATGCCGTACACCTTGCGTGCCTTTTGCGCCAGATACAGCGAAATAGTACCGGTACCGCAGTAACAGTCAATAACCGTTTCTTTACCGCTCAGCGCAGCAAAATCCAGCGCCGTAGCATAAAGTTTTTCGGTCTGCGCGCTGTTTACCTGAAAGAAAGACAGCGGCGAAATATTAAATTTTAAATTGCCAAGCCTGTCTTTAATTGTGCTTTTGCCATACAGAACACGGTTTTTTGCACCCATAATGATGTTGGTACGCTTTTTGTTAATGTTCTGCACAATGCTTTTTAAACCGTCCACTTCAGTTTTAAGCATTGTTACAAGCTCGCCTGCATGCGGAATATCATAGCAGGCTGTAACAATTACAGCCATAACTTCGCCGGTTTTAGCCCCTGCACGCCCCATAACATGGCGCACAACGCCTTTGCCGGTAGTTTCGTCATAAGCAGAAATATTAAACTGCTGCATCCACTGGCGCACAACCTGCATAATTTTGTTGTTAGCCTGCTTCTGGATAAGGCAGTCATCAATATTTATAACGTTATGGGTTAAAGCCGCATAGCAGCCAATTTGTATTTTTCCTTCCGTTTTAGCTGCCGGAAACTGCATTTTATTGCGGTAATGCCACGGATTTTCCATGCCCAGCACAGGCAGCACTTCGCAGCCGGTAATATGCCCAATACGCTCAATGGCATCTTTAACCTGCTGCCTTTTAACGCTTAACTGCCCTTCGTAGTTTAAATGCTGCAATTGGCAGCCTCCGCATTTTTCATAAAAAGCACATTGCGGTTTAACGCGCTGCGGAGATTCTTCCAAAATGTTTAAAATTCTGCCTGAAGCATAGGATTTTTTTACCTGAAATAATTTTACGGATACTTTTTCTCCCGGCAGGGCGCCGTGTACAAAAACCGTAAATCCATCAGCCTTGCCCACGCCTTCGCCGCTGCTGCCAAGCCCTGTTATATTTACTTCAATTATGTCGTTTAATTTAAATGGTGGTTGTTGTTTAGTCATTTCTGCCCCTGATTTTTATTATAAACTGCCATCCTGCATCCAATACAGCCTTACAGGCAGGTTGGATGCACCCGGCGGCGACCAGATAAAGCTGTATGTTCCCGGTTCCAAAACGCCAAGTTTAAGCAAATCGTCGTAGCTGTCGCCTATTGCCACTTTATCCTGCGGCAAAGGCAGAATTTTTTCTTCACCGGCTTTTTTCAGCACACCGTAACCAGCAAACAAACCGCCCAGCGGATTTAAATACATTGCCGCCGGTTTATTGCCGCTGATTGTAAAATTAACCGAATAAACAATACCGTAATTGCCATAATTTACAGCATCTTTGCCAGTTGTACCGTCTTTGCCGCGTGCAAAGCCCTGTTCTTCGGATGCCAGTTCAAGCATATACACCTTGTTGTTATCGGTATTCATCGGTGCAGATACAGTGTAATTCCAGTCCGCATCGTCAAAAGTACCTCTTAACGGATGCTCGTCCATAGGCTGAACAGGTGCGTATTCATTGTATAAATCCAAATCTATTTTTTCATCACACATAATAACGCTTACCTGTACAGGCCTGTCGGTGTGTAAATCAATAGTACCCACCAAAAGCTGCGCCGGTTCAAGCACATAGCCGCGGCCGGTTAAAAGCTCTGTATTATTGCCAAAGCCAAGGTTTCCTTCCGTTTTATTATGAACGCCGGAAAAATATTTTTGCTGGGTTTCCTTGCCAACCTTTAAATAATGCCAGCCCGCATTGCCGATGCTGTTGTTGGCAACGCTGTATTTAACCGGGCGCATTTGTTCGTTGCTGAGTATAACGGCGAGTTTTTTATTGTTTTCCATCGCATTTACATGATGAAAGAAAATCCTTACATCTCCGCTTACGGTATCGCGGTACAAAACGCCGTTCCTGTAAACCATTTCCGGGCTGTCAGAAAAAATCAGTGTTGAACCGGAAGTGGTTTTCTGCGCAGTTACTTCTGTATAAGTTTCAGGCAAACCGCGCCCCGTAATAAGTTCATCAGAAGCAAAAGCGTTTAAAGGCAAAAATGCCATACAACTAATTGCCAGAGTTTGAAAACATTTTTTTAGCCTCACGATTAACCTCCAATAGATGTTTACTGTTTATTATAACACAAATACTGCAATTGTATTTTATTTTTGCAGCGCAGAATTTAAAAATAAATTGTTGCTGTCAAAACCGCTTTCATATTAATAAAATAAGGTGTCAGAAATACTATCAATACCCTCTGTATATGAACTGCACCCCAAAAGCTTAACTTTTGGGGTGCAGTTTACTCAACCGGCGGTTTTGATTTATATTCTGTTTTTATACATTTTTTCGTAATACTTTTGGTATTCACCGCTGATAATTTCCTGCCACCAGTCTTTATTAGCTAAATACCATTCAATCGTTTTTGCTATGCCGTTCTCAAACTTCGTCTGAGGCAGCCAGCCGAGTTCATTGTGTATTTTGGTCGGGTCTATCGCATAACGCCTGTCATGCCCCGGGCGGTCTTTCACAAAAGTTATTAAATCCTCACTTTTGCCCAGCGCTTTTAAAATAATTTTTACAACATCCAAATTACTTTTTTCGTTATGCCCACCAACGTTGTAAACTTCGCCTTCTATCCCATTGCGGATAATTAAATCTATAGCACTGCAATGATCTTCAACATAAAGCCAGTCGCGCACGTTGGCACCATCGCCGTAAACCGGTAAAGCTTTATCGTACAAAGCATTTATAATCATCAACGGAATTAACTTTTCCGGAAAGTGATATGGACCATAGTTGTTAGAGCAGCGAGAAATTGTTACCGGCAAACCATAAGTTCTGTAATATGCCAAAACCAGTAAATCAGCACTGGCTTTAGAGGCAGAATACGGGCTTGAGGTATGCAGTGGCGTTGTTTCTGTAAAAAACAAATCCGGCCTATCCAACGGCAAATCACCGTACACTTCATCCGTACTTACCTGATGATAACGATTTATGCCATACTTACGACAGGCATCCATCAGCACGCCCGTACCGATAACATTGGTTTTTAAAAACAGCTCCGGCTCTAAAATGCTGCGGTCAACATGGCTTTCCGCCGCAAAGTTCACCACAATATCCGGTTTTTCTGCTTCAAACAAACTGTAAACAAAATCTCTATCAGCAATATCGCCTTTAACAAACCTAAAGTCCGGCTGCTCCATAGCACCCTTTAAGCTGCTTAAATTTCCCGCATACGTCAGCTTATCCAAGCAAATAAATTCATCCTCCGGATGATGCTTAAGCTCGTAATATATAAAATTGCTTCCTATAAACCCGGCCCCGCCGGTGATGATGAGTTTCATAAAAACTTACGCTCCTATCAATAAAATTTATTTTGATTTTATACTTTTCGCATATTCATCACAAATATTTTTTGTTTCTCCAAAAGCAATCTGTTTTCCTTTTTCTATCCATAAAACTTTATTACATAATCTTCGGATTTGTTCCAATGAATGTGAAACAAATAAAGTAGTTGTACCACCAGAAATTATACTTTGCATTTTCTTTTCGCTTTTAATTCTAAAAGCCCCATCTCCAACAGATAAAACTTCATCCAATATTAAAATATCCGGTTTAACCATACTTGCAATAGAAAACGCCAAACGCGATTTCATTCCAGAAGAAAGTTGACGAAACGGCCTATCCTGAAATTCATTAAGTTCAGCAAAATCTATAATCTCCTGATATTTTTCATTCATAAATGCTTTTGTATATCCAAGCATAGCCCCACGCAAAAAAGTATTTTCTTTAACGGTTAAATCCCCGTCAAAACCACTGGCGAGTTCAAGCAAAGCTGCAATGCTGCCTTGCACAATACATTTACCTGCTTGTGGTTTCATAATACCTGAAACAACTTTTAATAAAGTAGATTTTCCTGCACCGTTGCCGCCAACAATCCCCAACATATCACCTTCTTGTAATGTAAAAGAGATATTATTTAAAGCAACAAATTTTTCTATTTTATGCTTTCCATACATCTTCATCATTACAAATTCCTTTAAGCCTATGTTTTTTATATCGCCAGTTAAATATTCTACTCTTAAATTTTCAACTCTGATTGTTCCCACTTTACCACTCTTTTAAATATAATATACAAATTTATAATTATATTTTTTATAAATCCATAGCCCAATTACAATTGAAATAATAGCATATAATCCACACAAAATTATCATTCTTATATCAGGAAGCTGATTATAAATAACTATTTCTCTAATAAATGTAATATAAACATATAGCGGATTAAAATAAAATATATTTTGATAGTCTGCATCTAATATATTAATATTATAAAAAATTGCCGACCCATACATAATAATTTGTAATAAAACGCTATATAAATATTGAATATCCCTAAAGAAAATATATAATGCTGATAATATTAAACCTATACCATAATTAAAAATAATTAAACAAATTATTGGATATACAATTAGCAGCATCGTTAATGCCGGCTTAATTCCATAAGCAAAAACAAAACAGAAAAAAATCACTAAAGTCAGCAAAAAATTAATTAAGGCAGAAACATTACGTGATAATACAAATAAATACTTTGAAATATTTATTTTACTAAATATGCTTGCATTATTAAGTAAAGAAACCATTCCGGTGTTAGTTGATTCCGAAAAATAAGCGAACACTGTCTGACCTGCTAACACATATAAAACATAATATTCTATTGTACGCCCAAAGAATTGTGAAAAAACAAAACTAATAACACCTAACATCATCAAAGGTGATAACATACTCCACACAATTCCTAAAACTGTACGTTTATATTTCTTTTTAAAATCACGTTTAACAAGTTCTTCAAACAAAAACCTGTTCTGTGCCATTGACAGTTTTATTTTTTCAAACATCATTACCAGCTTCAAAATTCCTGTGCTATTTTTTGCAAATATTTGCCATAATTAGTCTTTAACATTGGTTCGGCTAATTTCAATAATTGCTCTTTAGTAATATAACCTTTTCTGTAAGCAATTTCTTCAATACAGGAAATATATAATCCCTGCCTGCGCTGAAAAATAGCTACAAAATCACTTGCCTCAAGCAATCCACTGTGCGTACCCGTATCAAGCCAAGCAGTTCCACGCCCTAATAGCTGAACTTTTAACTTACCACGTTTTAAATATTCTGCATTAACAGAAGTAATTTCTACTTCGCCACGTGCAGAAGGTTTTACACCTTTAGCAATTTCCACAACATTATTATCGTAAAAATATAGCCCCGGAATAGCATAATCAGACTTTGGATACTCCGGTTTTTCTTCTACCGATAAAACATTCCACTCTTTATCAAATTCTACAATGCCATAATCTTGTGGATTCGGAACCTTATATCCAAATACCAAAGCACCTTCTTTTAATTGTGCAGATTTTTCTAAAGTTGCAGACAAATGGCTTCCATAAAAAATATTATCACCTAAAACAAGCATAACATTATCATTGCCGATAAATTCTTCACCAATAACAAATGCTTCTGCAAGTCCCCGCGGCTTATCTTGCACAGCATAGTTAATATTTAATCCTAAATGTTTGCCATCTTTTAAAAGCTCTTCAAAAGCAGGTAAGTCACGCGGAGTAGAAATTATTAAAATATCCCTAATACCAGCAAGCATTACTACAGATAAAGGATAATAAATCATTGGTTTATCATAAATCGGAAGCATTTGCTTGGAAATCGCTATAGTTGTCGGATATAATCTTGTACCTGAACCGCCTGCTAAAATAATTGCTTTCATAATTATCTGCTCCTTATAATAATTTCGCAAATTCTTTCAACATCTTCTAATGCCAAATCAGCATACAAAGGCAAAGTCAATATATTCAGCGATACATCTTTAGCTATAGGGGTATCCTGAATTTTAAATTTGTCCTGATATACTGTAAAATTAGAAGTCAATGGATAAAAATATTTACGTGCAAAAATATCCTTTTCTGCTAAAATATCAGCAATTTCATCCCTGTTTTTGCCAAACTTCTTGCGATCAAAATATACCGGAAAATAAGAATAATTTGAAACAACATTTTCTTGTTCTTTGCACAATTTTATTTCTTCAATATCCCCAAGCAATTTGCGGTATGTTTCTACACATTTTTTACGTTTTGCAATTTCGTCATCAACATGCCTTAAATTACATAATCCCATTGCTGCGGCAAATTCAGTTAGTTTAGCGTTTGTGCCTATTTTTTCAGCGTCTTCCTTTTCATACATGCCAAACATTTTCCACGCTTCAAGTTCGCGCCTTAATTGTGGATTTTTATAAGTTAAAGCGCCGCCTTCGATAGTATGAAATACCTTTGTCGCATGAAAACTAAACATAGCAACATCGCCAATATCGCCGATACCCATATTATCAACACTTACCCCAAAAGCATGCGCAGCGTCATAAATAACTTTTAAATTGTATTTCTCAGCAATTTTTTCAATGGCCTTATAATCGCAAACATTTCCATAAACATGTACCGGCAAAATCGCAGAAGTTTTTTCTGTAATCAATGCTTCAATTTTACCGGCATCCATTGTATAAAAATCAGGTTCAATATCACAGAATACAGGAGTTAAACCATTTCTTACAATAGCCTGAGTTGTAGATGCATAAGTAAAAGGCGTAGTTATTACTTCACCGGTTAAATTTAAAGCGTCCAGCGCTGCTTCCAATGCGGTATGCCCATTAACGAACAAACTTATATTTTCAATTTGCAAATAATCTTTAAGTAATTCTTCGAGCTTTTGGTGCTCAACGCCGGAATTGGTAAGCCATCTTGACTCCCATAAATCTTTAATTTCAGACACATATTCATCAAACGGCGGCATAGATGAACGTGTAACGTTTATTTGTTTCATTTTTGCTCTCCAGTTTCCAAATTTTTATATAAAATTTTTCCATAACTATTTCTTGGCAATTTATCAACATATTGAACAGAAAATACAGTCTTTATTAATCCTAATTTTTCTGATATCAACTTAATTATTTCATCGCTCCTCAATAATTTATTTTCTAAAAAAATAGTTATTTTTTTATCATTTCCAATACATGCAAAATCATTTTTAAAAGCATCTTTTAAAATTTTTTCAATTTCGTCTAAACTGATCCGATAACCATATATTTTTACAAATCTGCCTTTTCTGCCTACAATAAAATAACAGCCATCATCATCAAAATACGCCATATCCCCTGTAGAATGTTTTCCTACCTTTAAATCGCCAAGTGCTAAATCTTCTCTCGAATTTGCATAACCCATAGTAACATTTGGGCCACTATAAACAATTTCGCCAATTTCGTTTGGCGTACTAATAGTATCGCCATTATTATCTATTAGTTTTATACTTCCCGGAAAAATAGGTTTACCAATACTACCCGTTTTACTTATTGCTAGCTCCGGCGGCAAAAAACACATTCTCGAAGTAGTTTCAGTTGAACCATACGTTGCAATAAATTTTTTACCATTTTTTACAGCATATTCAGCAATCCGTTTAAACAAAATATCATTTAAACGGCCACCTCCTTGATTAATTATTTTTAAATCTGGTAAGTCCATTTCTAAAAATCCTAACCGCAGCATTATTTCATAACTATAAGGAACACCTGTAATAGATGTAGCCTTATAGTCTTTCACAAATTTCCAAAATTCTTTTTGCATTAAAGAAAAATTTGAAACTAATACTGTTGCCCCGGCATATAAGTTACTTAAAACAACATTTAAGCCTTGAGTAAAATAAATTGGCAACGCTGCTAAAGCTTTTTCTTTTGCATTAAGCTGTAAAGCCCGTGAAACATTTTTAGCACTTTCAAGAAGATTTTTATAACTGTGTCTTACTAATTTAGGACTACCGGTAGTACCTGATGTTGAAAGCAAAAATGCCAATTCATCATTAAGGCAATACTTAGGAAATACAGTTTGAAATAAACTATACTTCTCTACTCGATAAATTTTAGTAAAATCTTTAAAGTTATAATTGCTCTCTTCTTTTGCAAAAATATACTGTGGTTTATAAATATTAAAATATTTATTTAAAAGTTCTGTATCAATATTTGCATTTAATAAAAGTGGCACAAGTCTAACATTTACAGATAATAAAAACCCTAATATACTTTCAATATCATTATCTGCAAGTATAAATACAACACCTCTATCAAAATTTTTACTTGAGAAATCTGCACCTAATTTTTCAAGTTCTTTATAAGTAATTTTTCTACCTAAAACATCCTGTAAAGCTATTGTATCTTTACTTCCATTACAAAAAAGCATATTTTCACTTCCCTGTTACATAATTGCACTGCCATTTACACCAATAATTTCACCAGATACATAACTTGATAAATCAGACCCTAAGAAAACACATACTTTAGCAATATCTTCAGGTTCTGCAATCCTTCCAAAAGGAATATTTTTTATTCTCTCTTTAATATTTTCAAAATCTGTACTTTTTAATGCATCAGTATTAGTTAATCCTGGTGCAACTGAATTAACCCGTATTTTTCTTGGTGCTAACTCTTTTGCAGCCGATTTAGTTAATGCAATTACTGCCCCTTTTGTTGCTGAATATAATATCTGCCCAGCATTTCCACGTTGTCCCACAATTGATGAGATATTTATAACGCTGCTATTTTCTTCCATAATCTTTGTAGCATATTGCATCATTTCTATAACAGCAAAAACATTTGTAGTAAATAACTGCTGCATTTCATTTTTAGTAATGGTATTTAACAATTTATTGTTCATCAATCCGGCATTATTCACTAAAATATCTAATTTACTATTTTCTTTTCTAATTTTCATAATTATAGATTTAATGGAATTAGTATCTGTAATATCAAAATAAACCGGATGTAACATTTCAATATTCGTATTATTTAGTTCAGCAGCTAAAGCATCTAATGAGCCTATATTACGAGAATTGGCATAAACAATCGCACCTTCTTTTACAAACAACTCAACAATTGCTTTGCCAATACCTCTATTAGCACCTGTTACTAATGCAACTTTACCTTTTAGCAACATCATAAGTTTCCCCTTAAATTTCTACTCCATGTCTTTTTAAAATATCTTTTCCGTTTTTATAAGATACAAAATCCACAACATCATTAGGATCTAAAAAAATTTCAAACTCTTGTTCAACAGCTGCCACTAAATTCATTTGCGCAACAGAATTCCATTCTTCAACTGTTAATACTGTAAGTTCATCATTTAATAAACTGTCATCAATAGAAAAAATTGTTTTAAAAATATTATTATAGCGTTCAATGTTCGTCATTTTAAATTCTCCTTGTATTTTTTATATTGAATTTCAAAATCTTCTTTTATAATAGAGTTAGCAATTAAATTATGCCTTTTGCCATTTTTAAAAATACGGTTACGTAATACCCCTTCTTCTTTTAATCCACAACGCATTGCCAGTTTACGCGATAATAAATTGTACTCTAAAACAGTGCCGTATACACACTGCAAATCTAATTCATTAAACGCATAATTTAAAAACCCCATCATTGCATCATATACATCATCTTTTTTTCTGTCTTCAACTTTGGCTAAAGTTTTTTGACCTAATACCGCCGTCCTATTTTTCCAATCAATATCTGTTAACATAATCATTCCTATTGTTGCACCATCTTTGATTTGTATCATACAACGTAAATCTTTTTGTTGGTCATAACTATCAAACCATCTTTTTTGCCTATCAGCAGATACCGGGAAACAATCCCCTATTGTCAATTTTTCTATAGCCGGATCATTTATCATAGCTTGTAATAACGGCAAATCATATTCTTCAATCGCTCTTAAAATTACACTATTCGCATCAATAATCATAAAGTTAATCGCACCTTTCTAATTTTCTAATTTAAAACATATTCATTATCAACAATACTATTTTTTTCTATAAAACTATTATCTTCAATGTATGCAAAATCTTTTATAATAACATTATCTTGAATTACAACATTATTACCAATAGTTACATTGTTGCCAACAATAACATTATTACCAATAATTGCATTTTCTTTTACTATAACAAAATCTCCAATTTTAACATTTACCTTTAAAATGCAAGCTTTTAATAATGAATAATTTCCAATATTACAATAAGGACCTATTTTAGTATTATCTAAAATTAAATTGCCTTTACCTAAAATAGAATCATATCCAATTTCAGCTCCTTTTTGAATAATTTCTATAAAATTAGCACCTTTCTTCACTAAACTCACAATAATTCTTTCTCTTTCATAAGGATCTTCAATTCCACAAATAAAATAATCGCTATCTAATATATGATAGTCATTCCATGCGTCCAAATATTGCTTTGGCAATAACATATCAGTATCGTAACCAATAAACCCTTTAAACAAATATTTTTTTGTTGTTTTATTTATCAAATAAATATTAGGCAATAAACTTAAAGATAAATTATCTGCGCCAACAATAATAACATCCTTTTTATTTACAACATCTTTTCTATTAAGAATATATCTGCTTAAAAACAAATAATTTTTTTTGCTTTTCTTTACTTTATTTTCTACTGTAAGTTGTTCCTTTGTTTTTTCATAATTTCGTAACATAGTATTTAATGAAAATAATCCCGTATTACTTTTTGAAATTTCATCAAAAAATTTTTTCCATTTTATAGCTACGGCATCAGGATGATGATTATCTATTACAAATTCCATGCCAGAATTGTTATCTCGTTTTTCTATGAACTCATCAAAATTCATATTCTCAATATCTTCAATGCAATAAACATCAACATTATTTTCTTTTAAATAACTATACACAGGATTTTCTCTTGATAAAAATACTTTTGTGTTAATATATAGTAAACGTAAAATATTTCCTAAAGCATTCTGTCTATTAGAACCAATAATTGCAACATCTATATTAGACAAAACTTTATTATATTCTGATATTGGCATTAAATTTTTAAAAATTATATATTTATACAAAAAATTTTCTTTAGCATAGTTGACTATTGATTGAATATAATTCCGCCTTGAGTTATACCAATCATTGCCATAACTTAATGGCATTATAATTTTTATTTTTTCCTGTTGAAAACTCTTTAATTTTTCTAAAATTTTAATATGATTATTAAAAGTATAGGCGTTATTACCATTTAATACCCAAATTTCTCCATTACTTCTTCTACCACTATTCCTCTCAGCTTTCATTTCTTCAAAACTTTCTTTAGCAATTGGATAAGGTATAAAATAATGTTTGGCTTTATTCCCGAACTCTTTTCTATAAATGTTCTCATCAGTTGGAAATATAGAAATTATTATAGGCATAGCTTTTCTTAATTTATAATTATAATAATTTACAATTTTATTTTTTAAACTCTTTCCATAAAGTTTATAATTATATAAATCAATTCCACGCATTATCCAAACTGATTTTTTTAATAAATTTTTAAAACAATATAACATTAAAGATTTTTTCACATCATAAGCCAATCCATGCCAAATTATATAATCATAAGAATTTAATTTGTTATAAAACCAGCATGCTTGTTTTATTCTACTTGCTTTAGGTATTTCAAACATATTCCCATATTTAAATAATTCTCTATCAGCCCCAACACATCGGTTTAAAAAAATAAAAGCATGTTCTTCTTCATTAAAATTTTCCCTTATCATACTTACATAAGTATTCATCATTCTTTTGCTTGGTAAAATCACATGTATATATTTCATTATCCAATTATCCCCATTTATTAAAAAATTATTGTATTATTTCATAATCATCTAACATTTCTCTAACAGTTAAAATATCATTAAACATCATTACATCAATTATTGACAAACCTTCTATAAATTTTGCCTTTTTTTGATTGTACGGTTTTAAGTTAATTCTTAAAAATTTCAAAGCAATATCATTTTGGTAAAATTTTTCTTTATCAAAAAGTTCAATTCCACCAGGAGGATTAACGTATTCAGAAGCATTTAATGCTTTAGAAATATTTAAAGCCCACTCACCAGAATCATGAACTTCATCAATTGCTAAATTCATTTCTGAAAATATTTCATAATCAAATGGTATATTAAGATAATCATTTACTTTTTTTAAAGCATAAACATTTAGTTCTGTTATACTTCGAGTGTTTAACGATAATACATCTTCCACAAGCTTATAAACATTAGTAAAATAATTAGCTCTTTTTTTATACGATGTCCATAGTTGAGATAATATTTTTTCTTTATAATTTTCATTATTACTTATTAAAACATCTTTTATCAATATATCTCTATGATGATTTGCCAAAGGTATATTAATATACATATCTTCTGGCTTAGTAGGGTTTATAATACGGTTTCTATTAATCCACCCTCTCTCAATATATTGAACTGTATCAAAAACAATCCACTTATCTATATATTTTATAAGCGCAAAATAACCAAGATAAGGGAAAAAATATGGTTGCATTATTCCTAATTTCATTTTCAACAATACCTCCATTTTAATTTTAAAAATAAATAATATGGAACAAATAGTAAATAATTTATTTTTTCGTTTGATTCTCTTAAAATAGATTTCATTATATTTATATACGACTTATCTAATGTTACTAAAAAATAAATTATAGACTTTGAAAAAATTATTTTTTTAAATCTATCAAAATTGACCTTTTGATTATATTTTTTAGCAATAATCTCTAATTTTTTTGTAATTTTATAATCAGTAATAATTGATTTTAATTTATTAGAATATATTGTCGCAGTAACAGAATCCCTATTTTTTCTATTAATTCTGTATGCACTCATATACCTTTTAACAAACCCAAAATTACCATGCAAAAGCCATAAAAGCATTAATGTTCTATCGCCAATCATTTTATGTGTATTTATTAAATACCTTAAATCAACTAAATTGTCATAAACTAAATTTCTTCTTAATAATGTTGCTGGCTGCCCAGGCATATATATGCCTTTAAAATCATCTAAAGTAAAAATTTCTTTTGCTTTTATCCATTCTAAATGTTTCTTATAAGCTTTGTTATTCTCATCAACAACAGTAAAATAATGGCTGCAACCAACTAAATTTTTATTTTTTTCTAAAAATTCAACTTGTATTTGCAACTTATTATCATCAGTCCAGTAATCATCACCTTCGCACGTTGCTAAATATTTACCTTTAGCGTTAATAAGCAAATTATATGCGTTACGTGTTGCCCCCAAATTCACTTCATTTAAAAATAGCTTAATAATATTTGGAAACTTACTCTTATATTCTTTTAAAACTTTTACTGTGTTATCTGTTGAAGCATCATCACCAATTAAAATTTCATAGTCAAAATTAACTTTTTGCCTTAAAATACTATCTAAAGCCTGTTTTATATATTTTTCGTGATTATAAGTTAATACAATCACACTAACCATTGGTCTATCTTCTTGCATCAGTACAACCACCATTAAAGTTTAATTAAACTTACGTTTTAAAAATTTGTATACTTTGCTTACCCAATTTACTATTTCCAAGTTTACTACCGGAATTTCTTTAACCTTTAACTGCTGCTTTTCAAGCCACACGTTAAACAATCGTTCAGATATAAACCCAAACACCCTTGTTTCATAGTGGTTATAATTTGTAATGTCTATCCTCGTTTCCAGTTTAAAAAGTATGCTGAACAGCCAGCTGCAATATTCATCAAATAATGCTTTTTTCATCACAAACATATTTAAGATATGCAGCTTTGTTCTGCCCATTACTTTTTCAAAGGCTTCGCTGTATTCCGGGTAAAGTTCGGTTACTATTTTTTCTGCTTCGTCAAGGTCGCGTTTATTGTGCGCATGCTCATACTGGCTGCGCACTGTTTCTATATAGTAGTTGCGCTTTACCGGCAATATTATGTCATATTCTCGCAGTAGTTTTTCATAGTCTTGTCTATGTAAAATTACTGCCTTTTTCTTTTCTGCGTTGTTTGTATGTAGGTTTTTGCCTGCAAAATACCTGCGGTAATGGCATAAGCCTATATAATCACATTTTAAATTTTTCCAAGCCCAGTAAAGTCCTGTAAGCTCGCAGTAATTAGCATTTTTAGCAGATATATTATCGCCCGTATTATCGCCAATATAACCTAAATCGGCCTTACATTCCCTGCCTACATGGATAGGAAAATATATGTCATCTTTTGGCATCCAGTATTTTTTATGGGTTGCTACAAGTATCTTTATATCCAAGCTTTACTTCAGTTCCTTTTCCGCAAGGTTTAATGCGCTTTCTATTACTTTATCCATATCGTAATATTTATATTCACCAAGCCTGCCGCCGAAGATTACATTGCTTTCTTTTGCAGCAAGTTCTTTGTATTGTTCATACAGTCTTTGGTTTTTATCATCATTAACTGGATAGTATGCTTCTTCGCCAGGCTTCCACTCCTGCGGATATTCTTTAGTAATATAGGTTACAGACTGTTTGCCAAATTCAAAGTGCTTATGTTCTATTATTCTCGTATAAGGCGTTTCGCTATCGGTGTAGTTCATCACGGTAACACCTTGGTAGTTTTCTTGTTCCAATTTTTCTGTTTCAAACTTTAAGCCGCGGTATTCAAGGTGCCCTAATTCATAATTAAAGTATTCATCTATAGCACCGGTGTAGATTACTTTTTCGGCAATCTTTTGATCTTTATCAAAGCAGATATTAAAATCACAGTTAAGCTCTAAATCTATACCTTCAAGCATTTTTTCTATGATTTGGTTATAGCCGCCAATGGGTATCCCCTGATAACGGTCATTAAAGTAGTTGTTATCATAGGTATAACGCACAGGTAAACGTTTAATTATAAAGGCAGGCAGTTCTGTGCATTTTCTTCCCCATTGTTTTTCGGTATAGCCTTTAATAAGTTTGGTATAAATATCTGTGCCAAGCAAACTTATTGCCTGTTCTTCAAGGTTTTGCGGTTCGTTGGTTATAACTGTTCTTTGTTCACTTATGATTTGTTCTGCTTCCTGAGGTGTTCTAATGCACCACATTTTGCTGAAGGTATTCATGTTAAAGGGCAGGTTATATATTTCGCCTTTGTAGTTGGCAACAGGGCTGTTAATGTAGTTGTTAAATTCCGCAAATTGGTTGATGTAATCCCATACTCTTTTATTACTGGTATGGAAGATATGCGCCCCGTATTTATGAATGATGATACCGTCTTTTTGTTCGCAATAGATATTACCACCAATATGGCTGCGCCTTTCTACTACTAAACATTTTTTACCTGCTTTTTTAGCTTCATGCGCAAATATACTGCCGAATAATCCAGTACCTACTATTAAATAGTCGTATTTCATCCTGTTAGTTTCCCTATTTAAAAATTTATAATAAAAATAACGCTAACATAATTTTATTTGCCTTCTATATTCAATAGGCACCTTTACATTGTAGGACTATCTTTCCTGTCCTCCATAACAACATTGTGTCAAGCCATACACTCCAATTGCGTACATACCAGCTGTCTAGCTGTACTCTTTGTTTGTAATCTGTGTCGCTTCTTCCGCTGACCTGCCACATACCGGTTATGCCCGGTTTTACCATCAGGTAGTCGTTGATGTATTCGCCATACCTTACCATTTCATCCCTGATTATCGGGCGTGGCCCTACTAGGCTCATTTCGCCTTTCAGTACGTTAAATATCTGCGGCAGTTCGTCTAAGCTTGTCTTTCTTAAAAATGCCCCGCTTTTTGTAATGCGCGGGTCGTTCTTTAGTTTAAAGTCTTTTTCCCATTCTGCTTTTGCTTCCGGGTCTGTTTTTAACAGTTGCTCTAATTTTTCTTTGGCATCTACGCACATGCTGCGGAATTTATAACAGTTAAATTCTTTGCCGTTTTTTCCTATACGCCTGTGCTTAAATATTACCGGCCCCGGTGAGTCTTTATATATCCATAAGGCTATTACTAGTAATATCGGCGATATTGCTATGGTGCCTGTTATTGTAAGTACATAGTCAAAGATTGTTTTTATCCATCTGTTTACCGGTCTTGCAAGGTTATTCTTTAGGCGCAACAGCATCAACTTTTCGTTAAAAAGGCTTTCTGCTTCTATGCCTCCCATTGGCACGCCTACAAGATTTGGTATTACGCCCATGCTTTTTACTAAGGGCTGCACTTTGTAGATTAATTTTGTTAGTTTACCTTGTTCCAGACCCGGTGCTGCTATAAAAACATGGTTGATGTTGTATTTTGTTATTACTTGTTCTGCGTCACTGAATTTGCCAAGTACAGGGTAGTTTTCTAATATGCCTTTTTCTACTTTGTTGTCTTCTAAAAGTCCTATTATTTTATAGCCCATACCGGCGTCATCTTTAATGCCCTGCACTAAAAGTTCTGCCGTTTTGCCTGCACCGATAATAAGCACCGGCACTTGCAGCAGCTGATATTTTTCAAGTATCTTTTTTACTATGTAGCGGAAGATAACAAGCAGTATAAAGCTCAATATCCAGAAAACTGCAATAAACATTCTGGAGGTTGAACCTGCTATACGTGCTATATAGAGTAATATGATTATGCTTGTAACAGCGTAGCAGCTGGTGATAAAGAGTTTTTGGATTATCTGCCAGAACTGAGCGCGGCGGTTATAGAGCTGTTCTATATTTAAGAAGATTAAATATAGCAGCGGGAATACTACCCAAAAGTTAAGCCAGGATATATGCAGGCTGTGATTGCCGGTATAAAAGTTACGAAAATTAAAAGCAAGTTCTTCTGCACATACTATAGCTATGTAATCAACACAAATTAATACAAACGGTAAAATAATATTGGTATACTTATTTATTTTTTGCAGATTTTCTGCCACGTTTTCTCACCCTGAGTTTAATTTTTATTTAAATCTTATCTATAACTTTATTTTACAATCAATTATTATGTATTATATCACTTTTAAAATAAAATTTCTACTATTGTCCTTTAACTTAACTCCGTTTTTACGCAAAAAAATACTGCCTGCAAGCGCGTTTGCACTTACAAGCAGTCTTTTAAAACCTGTAATTTAAATTTTAGTATTATTTAATTTTTAAGGGTACAGTTTATTTCTCTCCAGTGCTGCCAAAACCGCCGCTGCGGGTTGCGTCGGCGCTGTCGCCGTCGGCCGTGAGGTATTTGTAAAAAATGCCCTGGGCCACGCGCTCGCCCTTTGCCAAGGTAACATCGCTGTCCGTGGTGTTATACAGCCCCAGCATAATGTGCCCTTCGTTGTCCTCGTTGTTGTAGTAGTCGGCATCGATAATACCCACGTTGTTCACCAGCGCCAGCCCTTTTTTAACCGCCATACTGCTGCGGATATGCACGCCCAAAAACTCGTCGTCCTGCATGTAGGCTTTCACGCCTGTCGGCACCATTTGCAGGGTATGCGATTTAATGGTAATGTCCTGCGGCAGGCAGATATCGTACCCCGCTGCCATTTTTGTTTTGCGTTCCGGCATGGGGAAATCAACTTCTTTAAAAGAAGTAATTTTTTCAAAACCACGTAATTTCATAGTACACCTCATTATAAAAAATCCCGCCGAAAATAATTCAGCGGGATTTAGTTTTTACTTAAATTATTTGCTTAAGCCGCCTGCCAGCACTGCTTTGCGGGACAGGTTAATGCGGCCCTTCTGGTCGATTTCCGTAACCTTTACAACAATTTCGTCGCCTACGGAAACAACATCTTCAACTTTATTTACGCGTTCGGTAGAAAGCTGGGAAATATGAACCAAACCTTCTTTGCCCGGCAGAATTTCAACAAAAGCACCAAATGCCATCAGGCGGGTAACTTTGCCGGTGTAAACTTTGCCAACTTCTGCTTCTGCGGTAATGCCGTTAATCATATCGATAGCTTTTGCAGCTTCTTCGCTGTTAACTGCGGCGATATATACGCGGCCGTCTTCTTCAATATCAATTTTGGCGCCGGTTTCTTCAACAATCTTTTTAATGGTTTTGCCGCCGGGGCCAATAATTTTGCTGATTTTTTCGGGGTCAACATGAATGGTGGTAATTTTCGGAGCATATTTGGACAGTTCTTTGCGCGGTTCGGAGATGCAGTCAAGCATAATGCCCATGATGTGTTCACGGCCGCGTTTAGCCTGTGCCAGAGCCTGTTTGAAAATTTCCTTGTTGATGCCGTCAATCTTAATATCCATCTGAATGGCGGTAATGCCGTTTTTAGTACCGGCAACCTTAAAGTCCATATCGCCGAGAGCATCTTCAAGGCCCTGAATATCGGTAAGAATAGTGAAATAATCACCGTCTTTAACAAGGCCCATTGCTACGCCGGCAACAGGTGCTTTAATAGGCACGCCTGCGTCCATAAGGGAAAGTGTGCTTGCGCAAACACTGCCCATGGAGGAAGAACCGTTGGATTCCAGAGTTTCGGAAACCAGGCGGATTGCATACGGGAATTCTTCTTCAGAAGGAATTACCGGCAGCAAAGCACGTTCTGCCAGTGCGCCGTGGCCGATTTCGCGGCGGCCCGGGCTGCGCAGCGGTTTGGTTTCGCCAACACTGTACGGCGGGAAGTTATAATGATGGATATAACGTTTGGTAAGTTCTACGCCAAGTCCGTCCAAAGTCTGTGCTTCGCTGAGCGGAGCCAGTGCCAGCACGTTCAGAATCTGGGTCTGGCCGCGGGTAAACAGCGCGCTGCCGTGCGGGCGGGCTAAGAGGCCTACTTCGCAGGTTACAGGGCGTACTTCGTCAAGTGCACGTCCGTCCGGGCGGATTTTATCCACGGAAATGGTGCGGCGTACAATCTTTTTAACGAGTTTTTGGGTAATATAAGCAACGTCTTTGGCATTGTCAGGATATTTTTCCATAAATGCGTCGGCGATTTCAGCTTTAATGCGGGCAACGTTTTCTTCGCGTTCCAGCTTGTTAGCGTCCATCAGGGCTGCTTTCAGCTGTTCAGCGCCGTAAGCTTCAATTTCTGCGGCAAGCTCGGCAGGAGGTTCGTAAACGGGCACTTCCATTTTGGGTTTGCCAACTTCTGCCATAATTTTTTCCTGCCATTCAACCAGCTTTTTAATTTCTTCGTGGCCGAACCAGATAGCGTCCAGCATTTCGTCTTCGCTGATTTCCTTGGCACCTGCTTCAACCATCAAAATAGCGTCTTTGGTGCCTGCAACAGCAAGGTTCAGGCGGCTTACTTTAGCCTGTTCAATGGTCGGGTTAATAATGTACCGGCCGTCAATCATGCCTACGCGCACACCGGCGATAGGTCCTTCAAACGGAATATCGGAAATGGAAAGTGCGCAGGAAGCGCCAATCATTGCCGGAATATCCGGTGCGTTGTCCGGGTCTACGGAAACGGCGGTTGCAACAATCTGCACGTCATTATGGTAGCCTTCCGGGAACATCGGGCGGATCGGGCGGTCGATAAGGCGGCTGGTTAAAATGGCGGTTTCAGCCGGGCGTCCTTCACGTTTAATAAAGCCGCCGGGGATTTTACCCACAGCGTACATTTTTTCTTCAAAATCAACAGTCAAAGGGAAAAAGTCTACACCTTCACGCGGTGTTTTGGTACCGGTAGCAGCAACTACTACCGCAGTGTCGCCATAGCGCACCAATACTGCGCCGTTGGCCTGCTTGGCAATTTTGCCGATTTCCATCGTCAGCGTTCTGCCGCCAAGCTCAATGCTGTAACTATGCATTTTTTGTCCTCCTAATTTTCTCTCATTTTTGGTTTACCTGCCATATATTCTACAACATTTTTTATTTTCCTTCACTATTTTTTACAAAATTTTTTAATTTTTTTGCTTTTTTATGCAGCAAAAAGCCCCTGCCCGTTTTTAAGGCAGAGGCTTTGGCAAAACTATTCTATTTTTTCAAACATATTGGCGCCCATACCGCACAGAGGGCATTTATAATCCTCCGGTAAAGTTTCGCCTTCATATATATAGCCGCAAACCTTGCAGCGCCATTTATGCGTGCCTGCTTCTTGCCGCGGTGCTGCTTCTTCTGCCGCAGGCTGTTTTTCCGCGCCTGGCGCGATATATACGCCGCCCAAATCCGCACTGCGGTCAAAATATACGGTGTGCAGCATTGCTTCGGCAAGTTCGCTCAGCGGTTTGCCGTAAAAATCTGCATACAAGGCTTTAATTTCCGGGTTTTCGTGACTTAAACGCAGCTTCATGCTGCTGTCGCGCTTGTAAAGCCCTTCAATGCGTGCCGCACGCAGAGCATCGCCTTTATATTCCTTGTCTTTTGGCTGTCCGCCGCCGCCGATGCAGCCACCGGGGCAGGCCATAACTTCCACAAAATGGTAATCTGCTTCGCCTGCTTTAATTTTTTCAATCAGTTTGCGGGCGTTGGCGGTACCGTAAACAACAGCCACTTTAACTTTAGTTCCTTCAATGTCAACTTCCGCCTCGCGGATGCCATCCATACCGCGCACAGGCTGCAAATCGTACAAAGCCTGCGGTGCATCCTTGCCGGTTGCATAGCAGTAAGCCGTGCGGATTGCCGCTTCCATAACGCCGCCGGTGTTGCCGAAAATAACGCCTGCGCCGCTCGCCTGCCCCATTAAATCATCATAGGCCGAATCCTCCAGCGCAGCAAAATCAATGCCTTCGTCTTTGGCAAGCATTGCCAGTTCGCGCGTGGTAATAACGTAGTCCATATCGCGCATATCGTCAATGCCAAGGTAACGCCCGGCCGCATTCATCTCGCCGCGGCGGATTTCAAACTTTTTGGCGGTGCAGGGCGTAACTGCCACGTTGACAATTTTGCACGAGTCAATGCCCATTTTTTGGGCAAAATAGGTTTTAATGGTTGGTCCCTGCATGCCGATAGGGCTTTTGGCACTGGAAATATGCGGCAGCATTTCGGGATAATACGTTTCTGCAAATTTAACCCATGCCGGGCAGCAGCTGGTAAACTGCGGCAGCGGCTTATTGCCTTCGGTAATGCGCTGTAAAAGCTCGCTTGATTCTTCCACAATCGTCATATCGGCGGCAAAATTGGTATCAAGCACATAATCTGCGCCAAGCCTGCGCAAAAGCGCAACCATTTTGCCTTCAACAAAACTGCCATCGGGCATGCCGAATTCTTCTCCCAAAGCAATACGCACGGAAGGCGAAGTGCTGAAAATAACAATTTTATCCTCATCACGGATTTCTGCCATTACCTGATACGCTTCTATTTTTTCGGTAATGCTGTCTGCCGGGCAAACATTGGCGCACTGCCCGCAGTTAATGCAGATAGGCTTATCACCCGTTGCCTTAAGGTCATAAGTTCCGCATACGCCGATATAATCGGTGCAGACGGTTTTGCAGTTTCCGCATTTAATGCACTTAAACTCCAGACGCTGGATGGAAGGATTATCCGGCTCGATGGCAACGCGGATATCCGTAAATTGGTGTTTGCTCATAGCTGCCTCCTTTTGAATCTTCTTTAAAATAACTGCTGGTTTAATTATACCTTACAGCCAAAGAAAACACAACAGAGTGCTAAAAGAAAACAATTATTTTTTGTAGTAATATTTGTAAGCGGCAAAAATAAGTATTGCCACCGTTACCAGCACGGCAAGGCGTTCGCTGTGCTGCTGAAAATTAACAATATCGTGCCCTATAACAACCTCCAGCGCCGTTGAAGGAAACTTGCCTATAAGGTTGGCAATAATGTAATCGCGCGTGGAAATTTTGCTTACCGCGCCAATCGCCGTTAAAATTCCGGACGGAAAATACGGCAGCATTCTTGCCGCCGCCATCCATTGCAGCCCTTTGCGCCCGCTCAAATCGTCAATCTTCATCAGCATCGGGCTTTTGGCAATCATTTTCTCGGCAGCGCCGCGGAACAGATAACGCATCAGCCAGAAGCTGATAACAACGCCGGTTGTTTCTGCCAGCCACGAAATTAAAATGCCCAGCGGCAAACCGAAAATAAGCCCGTTGGCGGTAGAAATAAAGATGGACGGGAAAATGCTGCCCGCATTGATTAATACATCAAGCAGGAAGCTGATAAGCATTGCCCACGCCCCAAAAGAGCGGAAATACGCTGCCAGCGCTTCCACATCGCCGCTGACGGCCAGGGCAAACATTTTTTTTACTTCTTCACCGGCAAACAGCCACGTTAACAAAGCGGCCAGGGCTAAAATAATTACCGCAGCCGCCTGTGATGCTTTTTCCGGGTTTTGATACCATTTTTCTTCCGGCATTGGGGCCTCCATTACGAATTGAAAATACGTTTAAAGCGTTCGTCAAACTGCGCGTCCAGAACTTTGGTAATTTCCGCCGTCTGCCCTGCGTCTGCCAGCGTTTTTTTTGCAAGGGCGCGCGCTTCTATCAAAACATCTGTATCTTGAAGTATATCAGCAATATATAAATCAGGCAAGCCATGCTGCCGCAGGCCAAAAAGCTGCCCTGCACCGCGCAGTTTTAAATCCTGCTCGGCAAGGTAAAAACCATCGTTTGATGTATGCAGCACGTTAAGCCGCGCCAGTGTTTCCGGGCTTTCAGAATCAGTAAGCAGCACGCAGAAAGACTGCGCCTCGCCGCGCCCTACACGCCCGCGCAGCTGGTGCAGCTGGGCAAGGCCGAAACGGTCGGCGTTTTCAATTATCATCAGCGTGGCATTTGGCACGTTAACGCCAACTTCTATAACCGTGGTGCTGATAAGCGCCTTTATTTTACCGGCGGCAAAATCTTCCATCACCGCTTCTTTTTCGGCAGGCTTCATTTTGCCGTGCAGCAGTGCACAGGGTATATCCTTTAAAAAAGTGCGCTGCAATTCTTCATAAACTTCCGCTGCCGCGCGCACGCCCGGCATTTCACCCGGTTCTATAACCGCACAGACGATATATGCCTGATGCCCGGCTTTAATCTGCCGCACCATGCCTGCATAAACCTCGCGCCGCTTGTCGGCGGTGTAGCACAGCGTTTTTATGCTCTTTCTTCCCGGCGGCATGCTCTTCATTACCGAAACGTCCAAATCACCGTACACCGTAAGCGCCAGCGTGCGCGGTATCGGCGTTGCCGTCATAACCAGAACATCCGGCTCATAAGCCGATTTATTTGCCAGTTTGGCGCGCTGCTCAACGCCGAAGCGGTGCTGTTCATCCGTAACGACGAGCGCGAGTTTATCGAAGATAACGTCATCCTGTATTAAAGCATGCGTGCCGACAAGCACCTGCAAATTGCCTGCTGCAAGGTTTTCCAATAGTTCGCGGCGGCGCACGCCCTTAACGCTGCTGGTTAACAGCCCGCAGCTGATACCGGCAGGCTCCAGAAACTCCTGTAAAGTTTCGTAATGCTGCTGAGCCAGAATTTCCGTCGGCACCATAATGCAGGCCTGATACCCGTTTTCCGCAGCCTTGGCAAGCGCCAGTGCCGATACAACGGTTTTGCCGCTGCCGACGTCGCCCTGCAAAAGCCTGTGCATGGGCTTTTTATCCTGCATGTCAAGGCTTATATCCTGCCAGGCTTTTTGCTGCGCTTCCGTAAGTTTAAAAGGCAGCTGCGCCAGCACTTTTTGCAAAAGCGTGCCGTCAGGCGCCATTTTTATGCCGCTGCGCGTGCTTTTTACCCTGCTGCGGTAATACAAAAGCCCGCACTGCAATAAAAACAGTTCTTCAAAAATAAAACGGCTGCGTGCCCGGGCAAGTTCCGCAAAACTTGCGGGAAAATGAATGTTTTTAACGGCTTCAAAACGCGGAGGCAATTTTTTGGCATTAATTATCTCCTGCGGCAGCGATTCCGGCAGGTAGTCTTCTGCCATGGCCAGAGCCGTTTTAACGGCTGTACGCACATTCTGCTGCGTCAGAGCGCCGCTTAAAGCATATACCGGCAAAATACCGGGTGCAGAAACGCTTTCGCCGTCTTTTAAAATCTGCACGTAAGCATCCGTTACCATTTTTGCGCCGCGCCCAGGCTGCACCTTGCCGTCCACCAAAAGCTGCGTGCCCGGCTTAAAGTTGCGCGTCTGAAAACGCTGATGCGCAAACATATACAGCTCCACAAAGCCGGTAGCGTCTTTAAGCGTTACCAGCGTATAACGCATGCGCCTTGCCGATATTCTGTCCGCCACGCGGTAAACCTCAGCGCAAAACAGCTGCTTGTCTCCGTCTGTTGTAAGTTCAGCTATTGTTTTAACTTTGCTCTGGTCTACATAAGTACGGGGGTAACGGTTCAGCAAATCGCCAATGGTAAAAATGTTTAAATTGGCAAAATCTGCCGCTTTTTTAGGCCCGATACCCTTTAATTTTGTAATTGGCTCCTGCCACCACATAAAATCACACTGCCAATCTAAAAATAACTTGCTTTTAATTCCATTCTATGGTATGATACTTCTGTTAAATTTGTAACTGATGCTGGAATTACGTTAAGGAGGTGGGACTCATGGCATCCATTTGCGAAGTTTGCGGCAAAGGTATTCAAGCTGGTTGTAACGTCAGCCATTCCAATAGACATTCTAAACGCGCTTGGAAACCGAACATTCAGCAAGTAAGAGCCGTTGTAAACGGTTCTGTAAAACGTATTAACGTTTGCACCCGTTGCTTGCGTTCCGGTAAAGTTAACCGCGCTATCTGATTGTTACGGATTATAAAAGAAGCCTGATACCTTGGTATTCGGCTTCTTTTTTATTGGCTGAGCCGCCAATTAGTGCCGAGTGATAACGATGGCAATAATTGTGCCAGCGAAGCTGCGCAAATTTTGCGATTGAATAATGAGCAAAATTTACGGACCTAAATGCTGCAACTACATCTAAATTTTAATAAAAGTATCTTAAATAAAACTATAATACAGAAAACGGTATAACAAAATGTTATACCGTTTTATTTTTTATCTTCTTGAGCGGGCAACTTCCGCAGGTTCCCAACCGCGGCACTGCATAAAATCAAGCAGGCTGCCTGTAAAATACAGCGGCTTTGCCCTCAGGCTTTTTATATCGGAAGAACCAGTTAACAGCATCAGCATCCGCAGTTCTTCTTCGGCCTGCAAAATTATTTCTGCCGCCGCGTCCTCGCCTTTGTTTACAGCCGCTTCCAGCACATTGCCGGCCATGCCGGCTATATCCGCGCCAAGCGCCAGTGCCTTTGCCGCGTCCAAGCCGCTGCGTATGCCGCCGCAGGCTGCAATATAACCTTCGCTTCCGCATACTCCGCCCGCTTCCAAAAGCGATTGAGCCGTATTAAGCCCCCAGCCGTTTAAAAGCGCCGTGCCGCCGTAACGTTCCGCCTCAATAGCCGGAAAATTTGTACCGCCTGCGCCGCCGACATCAAAACAGGTAAAGCCCGCTTTTAAAAGCTGCTTAACCTGGCGAGCAGCCATACCGCAGCCGGTTTCCTTAACTATTACGGGCACAGGGCATTTATCAAGTATGCGCTGCATATTGGCAAACAGCCCTTTAAAATCCCTGTCGCCTTCGGGCATAATCAGTTCCTGTGCCGGGTTTAAATGTATCTGCAAAGCATCGGCGTCAAGCATGCTCACAGCCTCCAGCGCTTCTTCCGGCGTAGCCAGCGCACTGGTATTAGCAAAAACAATGCCGTCCGGGTATTCCTCGCGTACAACTTCGTAGCTTTGGTAGTTGGTTTTATTTTTAACAGAACCATACTGCGAGCCTACCGCTATTGCCGCACCCGCTTTTTTGGCCGCACGCGCAAGCCGCCTGTTAATTTCCGTAACGGCGTCTGCCCCGCCTGTAACGGCGTTGATTAAAAACGGAGATAAAAAGAAAATGCCGCCGAACTGTGAGGAAAGGACTATATCCTGCGGGTTAAGCTCCGGCAGGCAGTTATGTACAAAATGTACATTCTCCAAACCGTTGGTGCGCGGTCCGTCACCAAGCTTCAGCGCATATTTGATATGGTCAAGTTTCCTCTGTTCACGCGACATTAATTACCACCGTAAAATTATTTTAAAGTTTCAAGCTGTTCGGAAAGGTCAAGAGTCAGTTCCGGTTTGTTGTTAAGGTAAGCACTGTATTCTGCTTTTTCTTTTTCTTTGGCAGCTTTGGCAATGCTCAGGCCGATTTTTTTGTGTTCCATATCTTTTTTGATAACTTTAACAACAACTTCCTGGCCTGCTTCAAGAACGTCTTCCGGTTTTTCAACACGGGTATCGGCAATTTCGGATACGTGTACAAGGCCTTCTACCCTGTCGGTTACTTTAACGATAGCGCCGAAAGGCAGGAAACGGGTTACAATGCCTTTAACGATAGCGCCTTCCGGAAGTGCGTTTGCTTCGGTTACCCAGGGATCTTCCTGAGTAGCTTTAATGCTGAGGGCAACGCGTTTGTTTTCGCGGTCAATTTTCTTAATAAGAACGGTAACTTCGGTTTCGGGTTCGAAATCGCTTGCTTTTACATTGCGGTCCCAGGAAAGTTCGGTATTGTGAACAAGACCAACAAGGCCTTTGCCTACTTCAACAAACAGGCCGAAATCAGCAATGCGCAGAACTTTGCCCGGTACAACCTGGCCTTCTTCAACGCTGTTGTATGCTTCTTCTTCAGCAGCTTCGCGTGCTGCTGCGCGTTCTGCAGCTCTGGCAGCCTTAGCTTCGCGCCATGCCTGTGCTTTTGCTTCGCGTTCAGCGCGCAGCAAATCGCGGCGGGAAACTACCAGGCGTTTTTTAGCAGTGTCAACTTCAATAATTTCTGCTTCCAGTTCCTGGCCGATATACGGAGTGAAGTCCTCAACGCGTTTCAGTTCAACATGGGATGCGGGCATAAAGCCTTCAACGCCTTCAACTGCAACTGCAAGGCCTACAATGTTTTTCTGGCGGTTTTTAATTACACGCAGAACTTTAACGGTTGCCGGGCGTTTTTCGCCTTCAGCAAGTTCGGGAACGTTTTTCCATGCTGCGTCCTGCTCAGCACGGATTTTGGAAAGGCGTACAAAATCATCTTTGGAAGTGCCGGGAATAACCTTAGCTTCAACTTCGTCGCCGATATTGATGGTTTTTGCTACTTCTTCAGGATCTCCGGCTGCCCATTCGCTGTAAGCGATGGCACCCTCTTTCATATAGCCAAAGTCTACATAAACTTCATCCTTATCTTTTTGAATAACAGTAGCCTTCACGATTTTGCCGGGATAAATGTCGTTGTTTTCCCAACTCTGCTCCAGCATACTTTCAAAAGATTCCATGTTTTCCATGTTTTCCATTACAAATAAAGCCTCCTTGATTAATCGGTCCGGCGTCGAAGCACCGGCCGTTATGCCAATTTTGGTGCAACCACGAAACATTTCCGGTTTTAATTCCGCAGCCGTTTCAATGTGGTATGCAATTTTACAGCGTGCAGACACAATATCATATAAATGCCTTGTGTTGGCGCTGTTTTTACCGCCGATAACAATAAATGCATCAACTTTTTCCGCAAGTTCCCCCGCGGCGTTCTGACGCTCGCTTGTTGCCGTACAGATAGTTTTTTCTATTTTGTACTCTCCCGGCCTTTCTTTTTGAATTCCGGCAAGCAGTTCTTCAAATTTTGCCAGCTCAAAAGTAGTCTGAATCGTAACTCCATATTTATCTGCAACGGGTATACCGGCAATATCTTTATTATATTCTACTATTATAGCATTTTTTCCTGCCCATGCCGAGATACTTTTTACTTCAGGATGATTTTTTTCTCCGATAATTATAACAAAATATCCGTCATCGGACAATTTTTTTGCTTTTAACTGTGCTGCACGCACATGCGGACAGGTTGCATCAATAATATTCAGCCCTTTTTCTTCCGCAGCGGCGTAAACTTCAGGCCCAACTCCGTGCGAACGGAAAATAACCGTATCACCTTTTTCAAAACTGTCAAGGCTGTCGCAGCAGCTTACTCCTCCTGCTGCCAGTTCCGCCGTAAGCTGCGGATTATGTATAAGCGGCCCCAAAGTTGCCGCGTGCGTTTCTTTGCCGCACTCGCCGCGCGCCATATCCACCGCGCGCTTAACTCCATAGCAAAAGCCGCAAGGCTCTGCCACAAACACCTGCATGTTACTTCACTCCCTGCAGAGCTTTTATGTCTGCCGTTAATTTATCTGTCAAATCCTGCAAAACCTCTTTATTTAAGCCAACCAGCGGAAAAGGCACCGGCGTGCCGAATTTTACCACAACCTTAGGCCACAGCCTGCCGCAGCGCTTGATATCCGTACCGCTTACTGCCGTCGGCACAATAACGGCACTGGTTTTTCCGGCCATCATCAGCGCGCCCGGCTCCAGTTTGCCAAGCTGCCCGGTTTTGCTGCGCGTCCCTTCGGGGAATATCGCCAGCACCTCGCCGCTTTGCAGAATTTCAATGCCGTGCTTGATTGCCGCTCTGTCCGCGCCGCCGCGGTTAACGGGAAACGCGCCCAGAGTTTTATAAATGTAGCCGAGCACCGGCACAAAAAGTTCGCGCTTGGCCATAAAATGCACCTTGCGCGGCGCCGCAACGCCTATAACCGGCGGGTCGAGCAGGCTTAAATGGTTGCTTGCAATAACAAGCGGGCCTGTTTTGGGAATGTTTTCCGCACCGTGTACTTCAAGGCGCAGAAAAATTTTAAACAAAATTCCCAGTACAACATCCAAAAATGAATACAGCATCTTATTTCTCCTGTACTGCTTTTAAAATATGCTCTGCCACTTCGTCTATCGTCATGTCGGAAGTATCAAGAAACTCGGCGTCGTCAGCCTGTTTAAGCGGAGCAATTTCGCGTTCGCTGTCCTGCTTGTCGCGGAAAGCGATTTGTTTTTCAAGTTCTGCCAAATCAACTTTTTCGCCTTTGGCAAGCATTTCTTTATAGCGGCGCATAGCGCGTTCCTTAACGCTGGCCGTTAAAAATATTTTTACCTGTGCATGAGGAAATACCACGGTGCCAATATCGCGCCCGTCCATAACAACGCCGCCGGCTTCGCCCATACGGCGCTGCTGGTTTACCATTTCAGCACGTACGCCGCCCACGGCGGATACTTTGGAAACAACGGCCGTTACTTCCGGAGAACGGATTGCTTCCGTAACTTCCGTGCCGTCAACGAAAACGCGGTTGGCGTTTGCTTCGGGCTTAAAAGTAATTACCATTTCCTGCGCCAGTTTTTCTACAAGCTCCGGGCTGAACGGTTTGCCCGTTTGCAGAAACTTCCACGCTACGGAGCGGTACATGGCCCCGGTATCAATATAAATGTAACCAAGTTTGCCTGCAACCAGTTTGGCTATGGTGCTTTTTCCGGCACCGGCCGGGCCGTCGATGGCAATTACCGGTTTTTGTGCATTCATTTTATCCCCACCTGTTTTTATATTTGTGCGGCAAAGGTGCCTGCGGCATAACCAGTGGAAAACGCCGCCTGCAAATTGTAGCCGCCCGTATAACCGTCGATATCCATTACTTCGCCCGCAAAAAACAGCCCTTTTATTAATTTGGACTCCATTGTTTTAGGGTCTATTTCCTTCAGGCTTACACCGCCTGCCGTTACAATAGCTTCCGCTATCGGCCTTGTGCCGGTAATGGGCACCGTAAATGCTTTTAAAACATCCACAAGGCGGCGGCGTTCTGCGCGCGAAAGCTGGTTGACAAATTTTTCTTCATCAATAAACGCCTGGTCAAGCACCGGCGCAATAAGCCTCTGCGGCAGCAAATCCTTCATGCCGTTGGGCATTTGCTTGCGGCTGTACTGCGTAAAATCGCGCTGCAAGCGTGCGTCCAGCTTGTCTTTATCAAGCGCAGGCTTTAAATCAATGGCAAGTTCAACATCCTGCGCACCTTTGGCAAAGGCTTCCGCCACGCATTTACTCAGCGAAAGTATTATCGGGCCCGATACGCCGAAATGCGTAAACAGCATTTCACCAAATTCAGAGCCGATTTTTTTGCCGTCCGCATAAACGGTGCCTTCTATATTGCGCAGGCTTAAGCCCTGCAAGCCTGCAATGTAGGGCGAATCGCTTTCAAGCGGAACCAGGCTTGGTGCCAGCGGTACAATGGTGTGCCCCAACGCTTTGGCAAGTTTCACGCCGCTGCCGTCGCTGCCCGTGCCCGGGTAAGATGACCCGCCTGCCGCCAGAATAACGGCATCGGCCGTAAATTTCTGCCCGTCGGCAGTTACAGCGCCGGTTATTTTGCCGAATTCTGCCGTAATGCTTTTTACTTTGCAGTCTGTAAGCAGCCTGCCGCCGTAGTTTTTATAAATTTTAACAAGAGTATCAACAACGTCAGCAGCTTTATCGCTTACAGGAAACACCCTGCCGCCGCGTTCAACCTTGGTAGGCAGGCCGTTATCCTCCAGAAGCTGCACAATATCCTGATTGGTAAAACGGCGCAGCGCACTGTTTAAAAAGCGGCCGTTGCCGGGTATGTTTTTAATAATTTCCTGCAAATCGCAGTTATTGGTAATATTACAGCGCCCCTTGCCGGTAATAAGTATTTTTTTGCCGGGGCGGCGCATTTTTTCTAAAATTACGGTTTGGGCGCCGCTCTGCGCTGCGGCAATGCCTGCCAAAAGGCCCGCAGCCCCGCCGCCGATAACAAGTACATTAGCCATTAAGCTTTGCCGCCTTTTTTAAAGTTTCTGCCTCGTCCTCGTTAAGTTCGCGCATTTTGCCCTTGCTTAAGCCCTTTAAGCTGAGCGTGCCAAACTTAATGCGTTTAAGGTTGCGCACCGGAAAGCCGATATAATCGCACATACGGCGGATTTGGCGGTTGCGCCCTTCATGTATGGTAATATCAAAATACGTCATATTTCTTTCGTGGTCATATTCCAGAAGCGTTACCACGGCAGGCGCCGTCATTCCGTCATCAAGTTTAACGCCAAGGCGCAGCAAATCGAGCTTTTCCTGCGGCACAATGCCAGGCACGCCCACGCGGTAGGTTTTGTTTACCTCGCGGCTCGGGTGCATCAGCCCCTGCGCCAGCGCGCCGTCATTTGTTAAAAGCAAAAGCCCTTCCGTATTGTAGTCAAGCCTGCCAACCGGGAACACACGCTGCGGCAGATCCTTAACATAATCGGCCACGGTGCGCCTGCCCTGCGGGTCGCTCATGGTTGTTACCACTCCGCGCGGCTTGTAAAACAAATAATATGCCTTGCGCTCACGTTTAATGGGCTTGCCGTCAACGGTAATAAAGCACTTTTCATCAACCTTGGTGCCGAGCTCTTTAACGACTTTGCCGTTAACCTTCACTCTGCCGCCAAGTATATATTTTTCTGCTTCGCGCCGCGAAGCAACGCCGGCTGCCGCCAGCACTTTCTGCAATCGTTCTTCCATGTATTATACTCCGTCGTTTTGTGTATTGCTGTCTGTATCTTTCAGGCTGTCCAAAAGCGAAATCTGTTCAGGCCCGCTGCTGTCCTCATCCGGCAGAGTAGGCAAATCCTTTAGTGAATTAAGCCCGAAAGTAAGCAAAAATTTATCTGTCGTTGCGTAAAGAATCGGGCGTCCAAGCGCTTCCTTGCGCCCTGCCTCGCAGATAAGCCCGTATTCCAGAAGCGTATTTACAACGCCGTCCACCTTTACGCCGCGGATGGCCTCCATTTCGCCGCGCGTTACCGGCTGCTTAAACGCAACAATGGCCAAAGTTTCCATTGCCGCTGCCGATAATTTTACTTCCTGCACGCGCTCCAGCTGTTTTAAAAGGGCATAATGCTGGGGCTTGGCGCACAGCTGATAGCCGCCCGCCACTTTACGCAGGCATAAGCCGCGGTTTTCTTCATTATAACTTTCTTCAAGCATGGTTAAAAGTTCCCACACCTGCGGCTTGTCAAGCTGCATAATACCGGCAATCTGTGCTACCGTAAGCGGCTCGCCTGCCGCAAACAGCAAAGCCTCCAGAGAGCCCTGCAAATATTCATGAAACATTGTTTTCGCCCTCCCGGTGCAGGAATATGTATATCGGTGCAAAAGGCTCCGTCTGCGTTATATTTATAATGTTCAGCTTCAGCAGTTCCAAAAGCGCCAAAAAACCGGCTATTTTTTCACTGCGCGAGCCGGTGCTGCTGAAAACCTCTTTAAATTCCACACCGTTTAAACGGCGCTTAAGCAGGCTGACAATTTCTGCCATTTTTTCCTGCACGCTGAACTCCTGACGCTCAATAAAAGCCGTCGTTTCGTGCCCGGCAGCCAAAAGCGCCAGCAGGCTTTTTACCAAGTCGCCCGCCTGATACTGCGCAATGCTGCGGTTTATCCTGCCTTCTGCCAGCGGCCTGCGGTAAACGTAACGCTCTGCCGCTGTTTTCATTTCGGTAAGTTTTGCCGCACACGCTTTAATGCGCCTGTACTCAATCAGCATCTCCACCAGCATGGTGCGCGGGTCTGCTTCTTCCTCGTCGGTTTCGGGCGCAGGCTTCGGCAAAAGCATTCTCGATTTTATCTGCAGAAGCGTTGCCGCCATTACCAGAAACTCACTGGCAATTTCCATGTCAAATTCCGCCATGGCGGATAAATAAGCAATGTACTGCTCTGTAATTTCCGCTATGGGAATATCGTAAATATCTATTTTATCTCTTTCGATAAGGTGCATTAAAAGGTCCAGCGGGCCTTCAAAATCACTGACTTTTAAAGATAAATCTGCCATAAATTATACTGCCCGGCCTTTAAGCCCTGCCAATATGGCGGCAATCCCTTCGTTAATATCAGAAAAATATTCCTAAAACAGTGTTGACGAGCTCTAAATAAGCCAAAGCAAACGGCGTAATAATATAGCTGATAAGCCCGCTTGCCACAAGGGCTATAAGAATGTAAAAACCATAACGCCCTACAAAACTGTTATATTTGTATGCAGTCTGCGGCGGCAAAAATTCATCCAACAGGCGTGAACCGTCCAGCGGCGGTATGGGCAGCAGGTTAAAAAAGGCAAACCATACGTTATACTGCATAGTCCACAACAAAAACGCGCTGACGCCGGGGGTTAAAACATGCAATCTCTGCATGGAAACCATAATCAGCGCCGCCAGAAAACATAAAAACAAATTAGCCGCAGGCCCTGCCAGGGACACTTTTATCATGCCTTCGCGCCTGTTGCGGAAATTATTGGGGTTAATGGCAACCGGCTTTGCCCAGCCGAAATGGAACAAGGCCAGCATGATTGCGCCCAAAATATCAAGATGCGCCAGAGGGTTGAAGGTTAAACGCCCAAGATAACGTGGCGTAGGGTCACCCATGGCATCTGCCGTAAGGGCATGGGCATATTCATGTATGGTAATGGCAATTAAAAGTGCCGGTACCGTATAAATCATCGAACTAAAATCAAACATAAAACCCTCCACTAAAACAAACTAAACAATAATATTATTATAACGTATTTTTGTAAAAAAGAAAACGGGACTGTAACAGGCAGCCCCGTTTTTTGCAAATATTTTATTTACCGGTAAAACGCGGTGCGCGTTTTTCTTTAAAAGCGGCTATGCCTTCGCGGCAGTCTTCCGTTGCCATGCAGAGAGTCTGGGCCACGGCTTCCGTATCAAGCACATCGTCAAGGCTCATGGCAGTGTTGTTAACATACTTTTTAATAAGCGCCAGCGAAAGCGGTGCCGATTCAGCAAGCCTTGCCGCCATTTTATAAACTTCGCCCGGCAGTTCTTCCGCCGTGCATACATGGTTCAGCATGCCGAAGCGTTCTGCCGCAGCGGCGTCAATCAAATCGGCGGTAAACATCAGTTCTTTGGCACGGTGTACGCCAACTGCTTTCGGCAAAAAGTACAGGCCGCCGCAGTCGGGTATCAGGCCAACCTTGGCAAAACTCTGCGCAAAACGGGCAGTATCAGCGGCATATACCAAATCGCAGGCCAGCATCAAATTAACGCCTGCACCGGCCGCAACGCCGTTAACCATGGCAATAAACGGTTTATCGATGGTTGTAATGCGTTTGGCAACCGCGCCCACTTTAATAATAAAGGCACGGCGGGCACCGGCATCGGGCAATGCTTCCAAAAACGGCAGGTCGCCGCCTGCGCAAAAGGCCTTGCCGCTGCCGGTAAGCACTACGCAGCGGATTTCTTCATCCTGCTCTGCCCTGTCAAGAGCTTCGTGCAAACCGTCAATGCGCTTGTCCCCTCCTTTTATTACCAGCAGATGGCGGTATTG
>ERZ779922.23-NODE-23-length-117775-cov-12.913940_pt1 | contig 117775 bp, 101 predicted proteins | sample MGYA00511544_ERZ779922 | MGnify/ENA primary metagenome ERZ779922 (study PRJEB29588, sample SAMEA2154516) | human gut metagenome | biome: human gut; feature: human-associated habitat; material: faeces | place: Denmark | collected 2008/2010 ... | reverse complement strand
GAAGTCGAGGAATGCAGGAATACTGACGTATTTCAAATGACGAGACAATATAATCAGACAAATTTTCCGCTATGGGAAGTATTTTACCCCGATTGTATTGTCTAAGCGACTGTAAAAAAATACAGTCGCTTTTTTACAAATTGTTAATATTTAAGCTGTTGACAATTTTTAAGCAAAGAGTTATAATGTTAGCATCCTAACAAATTTCAGGGAGGTTATAATGGAAAGCGAATTATCGGTAGGTCTGACTATAAGAAAGCTCAATAATGCTATCCGCAGAGATATCGAAAAAACCAATGCGAAGAATAATATTTCCGCAAAGGGTGTGCACGGCTGGGCTATAAAATATTTTTATGATAATAAGGATAAAGATATTTTTCAGAGAGATTTTGAAGAAAAATTCTCTATCAGGCGCTCCACTGCCACGCAGATACTTAAGCTTATGGAAAAAAACGGGCTTATAGTAAGAAAAAGCGTGGAGAGCGACGCCAGACTAAAAAAAATAATTTTAACCGACAAAGCCGAGGATATTCTTAAAATTATAGACGAAGATATTAAAAGAAGAGAAAAAAGAATGCGGGGAAATATTTCAAAAAGCGATCTTGAAGTGTTTTTCAGTGTTTGTGAAGTGTTAATTAAAAATTTGGAGGGTAATGATGATTAAAAAATTAGCAAAAAGCATTAGGGAATATAAAAAGCCCACACTGCTTACTTTGCTGTTTATTATAGGCGAGGCAGTAATAGAATCCGTTATCCCTTTTATAACGGCAAGGCTTGTCAATCAGATAAAAGCCGGTGCGGATCTGTCCTTTATACTTGAAACAGGCGGAATATTAGTAGGCTTAGCTGTGTTATCTCTTTGCTGCGGAGCGATAGCCGGCTATACCTGCTCAAAGGCTTCCGCAGGATTTGCGAGAAATTTAAGGCACGATGTTTTTTCAAAAATTCAGGTCTTTGATTTTGCAAATATAGATAAGTTTTCTTCATCATCGCTCGTAACCAGACTTACGACCGATATCACCAATGTTCAGATGGCATATATGATGATTATAAGAACAGCTATCAGAAGTCCTTTAATGTTTATCTTCTCAGTCGTAATGGCTTATATTATGGGCGGAAGGCTTGCAACAATGTTTGTTATCGTAATTCCGGTACTTTTGTTCGGACTTATTTTGATAGGAAAAAAAGCAATGCCGGCTTTCAGAAGGGTATTTAAAAAATATGATAAGCTAAATGAATCCATAGAAGAAAATGTCAGGGCTATAAGAGTTGTAAAAGGCTATGCAAGAGAGGATTACGAAAAGAAAAAATTTGCCGCTGCAGCTGATGATATCTGTCAGGATTTTACAAAGGCTGAAAGAATAGTCGCTTTAAACGGACCGCTTATGCAGCTTTGTATGTATTTCAATATGGCGTTTGTTCTGATAGTAGGCTCTAAGATTACTATCACCTCCAAAGCCGCAGATCTTGATGTCGGTCAGATATCAGCAATGCTTACTTACGGCGTGCAGATACTCATGTCGCTTATGATGTTATCTATGATATATGTTATGATAACGATGTCTGTTGAATCCGTAAAGCGAATTTGCGAGGTATTAGACGAAAGCCCCGAGCTTCATAACCCCGAAAATCCCGTCTATGAAGTGAAAAACGGCGATATTGATTTTGATAACGTCGGCTTTAAATATTCCAAAAAAGCGAAGAAAAACGCTCTTAATAATATCAATCTTCATATCAAATCGGGGCAGACGGTGGGGATAATCGGAGGAACAGGCTCCGGCAAATCCTCGCTCGTTCAGCTGATACCGAGGCTTTATGACGCAACCGAGGGAGAAATAAAGATTGGCGGAAAAGATATTAAGGATTACGATATAATATCTCTCAGAAACAGCGTTGCAATGGTACTTCAAAAAAATCAGCTTTTCGCAGGCACTATAAGCGAAAATTTAAGGTGGGGCAATGAGTCTGCTACCGACGCCGAGATTGAAGAAGCTTGCAAGCTTGCTCAGGCTGAGGAATTTGTCGAATCTTTCCCCGATAAATATAACACGCATATCGAGCAGGGCGGAGCAAATGTTTCGGGAGGTCAGAAACAAAGATTATGCATCGCAAGAGCGCTTCTTAAAAAGCCTAAAATTCTTATTCTTGACGACTCTACGAGCGCTGTCGATACTAAGACCGACGCTCTTATCAGAGAAGGCTTTAAATCCTATATTCCTGATACGACAAAAATAATTATCGCTCAAAGAATAACCTCCGTTCAGGACGCTGATATTATCGTGGTTATGGATAACGGCGAAATCGCCGATATCGGAACTCACGAAGAGCTTATTAAATCAAGCGAAATTTACAGAGAGGTTTATGAGCAGCAGGTAAGCGGAGGTGAAGAAAATGCCGAATAATAAAGGTCCTATGCCCGGCAGAAGATCGCCTGCAGGAAAGAAAATAAACGGCGCGGCTCTAAAGCGCCTTATAAAGCTTTTATTTAAGTCTTACCCTGTTATGGTGCCGCTAGCCGCACTTTGCACAGTATTCTGCGCGGTAGTTTCTTCTATCCCTGCAATATTCCAGCAAAAGGTTATCGCGGATATCGTAATTTACTGTAAAACAGGCGACTGGGTTGCCGCAAAAGCCGTGATACTTCCTAAAATTTATGTTCTTATAGCGCTTTATGTGCTCGCGATAATTTCCATAACTCTTCAGTCGCAGTTAATGGCTTATATCACGCAGGGCTTTTTAAATAAAATGCGAAAGCTCACATTTAACGGAATGCAGAATCTGCCCGTTAAGTTTTTCGATACCAATAAGCACGGCGATATAATGAGTTATTATACAAATGATATCGATGCTATGCGCGAGCTTGTTTCAAGAGCATTTCCGTCGCTCTTGCAGGCTTCTATAATTGTGCTGAGCGTTTTGTTTATAATGCTTTATTACAGCGTCTGGATGACATTGGTTGTTTTATTGGGCGTTATGGCAATGTATTTCGTTTCAAAGAAGGTAGGCGGAGGCTCGGCAAAGTTCTTTGTCCGTCAGCAAAAATCGCTCGGTAAAACCGAGGGTTATGTTCAGGAAATGATGAGCGGTCAGAAAGTCGTTAAAGTTTTCTGCCACGAGGATAAGTGCGAAAAAGGATTTGACGAATTAAACGATCAGCTCTATAACGACAGCTTTAAAGCAAATGCTTATGCAAACTGCTTAGGCCCGATAATTCAGAATATCGGAAATATTTTATATGTTATTATCGCAACAGTCGGCGGAATTCTTCTTCTGCTTAAGGTTCCTAACCCGTCAATTTCTTCAATAACCGCCGGTTCTCTCGGCCTGCTTACTATTGACGTTATCATTCCGTTTCTTAATATGGCAAAACAGTTTACAGGCAATATCAATCAGGTTTCACAGCAGATAAACGTTGTTGCCATGGGTATGGCAGGCGCCGACAGAGTGTTTAAGCTTATGGATATGCAGCCTGAAACTGATAACGGCTATGTAACGCTTGTCAATGCTGTTAAAGATAAAGACGGCAATTTAAAGGAAACCGACCGCCGCACCGATGTATGGGCTTGGAAACACCCCCACGGCGACGGCACAATTACCCTCACCGAGCTTAAAGGCGATGTGGTTATGGATCATATCGATTTCGGCTATGAAGAGGGAAAGACCGTGCTGCACGATGTAAGTGTTTATGCAAAGCCGGGTCAGAAAGTCGCTTTTGTCGGAGCTACGGGTGCCGGAAAAACCACTATCACAAATCTTATCAACAGGTTTTATGATATTGACGACGGTAAAATTCGTTACGACGGAATAAATGTCAATAAAATCAAAAAATCCGATCTCCGTCGCTCGCTCGGTATAGTTTTGCAGGATACAAACCTCTTTACAGGCACTGTGCTTGATAATATCCGATACGGCAGGCTTGACGCAACCGACGAGGAATGTATTGAGGCGGCAAAGCTTGTCGGAGCAGACGATTTTATCACCCGCCTGCCGAGCGGTTACGATTCTGTCTTGGCTAACAACGGATCAAACCTTTCTCAAGGTCAGCGCCAGCTGATTTCAATCGCAAGAGCGGCTGTTGCCGATCCTCCGGTTATGATACTCGATGAGGCAACCTCTTCGATAGATACCCGCACCGAGGCAATAGTTCAGCGCGGAATGGATAAGCTTATGGAGGGCAGAACGGTATTTGTGATCGCACACCGATTGTCCACAGTTAAAAATTCCGATGTTATTATGGTCCTCGATCACGGAGTTATAATCGAGCGCGGTACTCACGAAAAACTTATCGCGGATAAGGGAACTTATTATCAGCTTTATACGGGAGCTTTTGAGCTCGAATAATAAAAAAGCACTGATTTATATAAAAAATCAGTGCTTTTTCTTGTTGACTTTATTGCTATATCAGGTATAATTAATTTAAACTTTTTAAAAGGAGCGACAAAATGGAAAAACTAATTGCTGATTTAGCCAAAGAAGAAAAGTATAAAAACCTTTTAGACAAAGATGCTTTTGTTTACAGCGTTTACAAAAAAAGTAAAAAAAATGCTGTATTCAAAGAGATAAATCCTGATAATAACAAAGCTTCTGCTTTTGATGGAATGGATGTTGAATTTCCGTTTAAAAATGTTTTCTATAACGATTGCGGTATAGGCGATTTATCTGTAAAAACACGCGATGAAACTATCAATATTGTTATCAATCTAAATGAACAATGCTATATAAATTCATTGCAGATTGAATTTACCGATAACAGGGAATTGGATCCGAAAAATATTAAACTTTATTTTTCAGAGGAATTAAAGGATATTTTTGAAGAGAAGAATGCGGTGATCGCGGGCGATATTTCCGATAGTAAAAGTTTTACAATATTAAATTTGCCTTCTTCAAGATATGTCAGAATTGAAATGGAAAACGGTTCTGTATCTGATACGTTTTTGACAGCAATAAAAAACATATCAGTTTTCGGGAAAAGCCTTGAAAGCGAAAAAGGACTTCTTGAGATTACAACTGATTCGGACTCATTAATTCAGCCTGATTTTGACGGACTCGGAGATAACTATTGGGTTGGACCTGACACAAAAGGAATGAACGCGGCGTTTGATACGGTTAATTTTAAAAGAATAAACACGATAAAACCCTCATTTGTAAGAATGATGTTTATGCCAAGCTGGCTCATTTTTATGGATGAGCCTGAAAGTGTCCAGAAAGAAAAATGGGAAAAGGGAATATATAATTTTGAGTCGCGCGAATGTCAATATTTTCTTACCAACTGTCTTGCTTTCAGCGATACCGGAACCTCTGTTCAGGTGAATATGGGCGGAAGAGTAGATCCGAAGATAAGAAATTGGTTTTCAATAAAAGGCTCAGAACTCACTGAAAACGGAACAAGAAGCGCTCCGAGAGATTTAGAAAGCTTTGCCAATGCAACTGTCGCTCTTTTTAAGTATTTGAGAAAAAAAGGCTGCAAGACTATCGACTATCTTTCGTTTTATAATGAGGTAAACGGCGGCTGTTTCGAGGCTTTCGCCGATAAGCGCGTTTATTACAGCGAAATGATTAAAAAATGTCATTATGCGTTTTTGAAAGAAAACCTTCGTGACACTGTTAAAATTTGCGGAACCGACTTAGCAGGATTTGTATATGATAAGGTTATTTGCAGTTTTCTCGATTTTATAATTGAAAATTGCCGCGATGAAAAAGGAAATCCTTGTTATGATTTTTTAAGTAATCATGAATATCCGGTATATAAAAAATATGATGAAATCCTTGCTATGACTCAAAAGCTTACCGAAAAGTATCCAAATATTTATATAACTGAGTATAGTTCGGGAAATGCCCCCGGAACTACGGCCAATAAAGACAGATACAATGCATTTTCACATACTGAAGCCGATCAGGCTATCGCCCATTCCAATGCAGGCTGTGGAGGCTCGGCTTCATGGTTTTTATGCGGAATGCTTATCGGTCCTCCGCTTAATGTCAATCAAAATGATATGGGAATTTGTATGTGGCTTACTCCTTGTGACAAAATAGATCAGATTTCTCCGAAATTTATGGATTTCGGACTTATGATGAGATATGTGCCGAGGCATTGCAGCGTTATAAAATCGAGTGTAAATTCAGAAGATGTTATAGCAGCAGCATATAAAAAGGAAGAAAATATGACTGTTGTGGCGGATATAAATGACTGCGATAAAGTCAGAGAATTAAAAATATTTGTCGGAAAAGAATTTAACGGAAGAGTTTTCGAAAAGCATAAATATATTTACGCGTATGACCGTTATAATACAGCCGGCGAAGAAAACGCAATTCTTCCCGTAACCGAAAAATATCTGACCGTAACAGACGGATATATTTACGACGATGTTGACAGTGCCCACAATATTGTTTTATACACCACCTTAAAAGAACAGGTACAGATAATTCTTGAAAATGTTTTAACCGAGATAAAATGCGGAGAAAGCAAAAAAATAAATATCAAAGGTATTTACGGAACCGACAAAGATTTCGCTCAAAACAGTGAAAAAGATGTTACCTTTGAAATGCTCATAGGAAACGGGTCAGTAGATCAAAACGGAATTTATACTGCCGAAGATACAAAAGCAGGTGAAACAGTATCCGTTAAAATTGTTTCAAAATTTGATCCGTCCTCTTATGCTGTTGCTATTTTCAATATTGTCTGAAAGGAGAAAAAGAAATGAAAGATAATTTTTTTAATTTGCTTAAAAATTTTGGATTATACGATAAAACTATAGATTTTCCGATTGAAAAAATCAATCTTCTCTACTCTATGCCTGTAAAAGTATACAGAACTGATGATAGTTCAAAATCTGTTTTATTTAAAGAATATTCGGAAGAACTACACGAAAAAATATTTAAAAATGATCTTAAAAGCCCTGCTATTATAGACTTAGGGAATTCTAAAAGAATTGATTTCGTCTTTGATCTTCTTTCAAAGAGAGGTATTTGTGATTTTGAAATCAAATGCATAAATAAAAATTTAAAAGAAGTAAAAATTTGCATTACAGATGAAGAAAATAAAGTTTTTACTTCAGAAGAAAATGTTATATTTTCAGAAAAATCATCGGATGGATTTGCAGAAATTTCTTTTATTCCGGAAAAACTAACTGTTTTTGCCAGATATATTCATATTTCTTTAGTTTGCAAAGATAATTGTTTAAATATTGTAAATATGGCGGCTTCGGGTCTTAATTCACAAGTGAACAACTATCAAAACCTTATTAAAGATAAGAGCAGTTTTTCATATGTCTGTTTAGAAAACAAATCTACTTTTGAAAGAAAAAATATTGATTCTGAAATCAACAAATTCATTTCAAATTGGGTTATTAAAGAAAATATGTATTTTATTAAAAATGCATTTAAGGATGATCCTTCGGTTTATAATGTTTTTGCAGGTAAAGACGGCGAGGAAAGTGTAAATATTGTAGTCGACCTTAACGAAGTTTGCTCTATAAATAAAATTTCGGCAATTTTCGGCTGTGACAATGAATATTTCCCCAAAAAGCTAAGTTTATATGTTTCGGATAAAGAAACAGACCTATTCGGGAAAAATGTTAAACCCTTAAAAACTTTTGAGGGCGAATTCGAAGACGGCAATTTTGAATTTAAGTTTTTACCGAGAACTGCGTTATTTGTCCGCTTTGAGATTGAAAAGGGCGCCCACCCTTATTATGGTGATAAAATTCTCGGCGTTATCTCACAGCTTAAAGTTTTCGGAATCAAAGCCGCAGGCGGTCAGTTCGCCGATAACAGCGTCGATCTAAGCTTTAAATTCGATGTTAAAAATTTAAAGTGCAAGGATCATTTCGGTCTTGGTACAAATGCGTGGAATCTTCCGCTTAAAAGTAAAATGAGCAAGGATTCTCCTGCGTTTATGACCGACGCGCACTTAGCCGTTGAATTCGACAGGCTTAACAGATTAAAACCCGCATTTGTAAGAATCCCTGTATTTATAGATTATTTTATCGATGATTCCGATAATGCAAAGGGAGAAAATAATTATAAATCAGGTAAATTTAATTTTGATTCCGAGCAGATGAAATGGCTTTATAAGTATTTTTCCGCGGCGAAAAATGCGGGCAGTGAAATTTATCTTAATTTCTGCGGAACGAAAGATCGTGATATTTATAATTGGTTTGCCGTTAAAAACGCTTCAAAAGATATAAGTATTGCGGCACCGAAAGATATCATTCTTTATTCGGACGCCGTTATCGCATTTTTAACCGAATGCTTAAAGCGCGGATACGATAATATTAAAACTGTTGCTTTTTATAAGAATATAAACAGAGAAGGTTTTGCCTGCTTTGGAAATAAAATTAAAAAATACTCTGATTTAATTAATATTATAAAGAAAAAAATTGATAAATCAGATATAAAAAACAGTGTAAAAATTATTTCGGCTTCTTTGGCAGGAAATGCTTTTGAAAAAAATAATTTTAATGAATTTTGTTCAGGTGTTGCTGAGAACTCAGACGGAAAAATCGATTTATTAAGTACAGAACAATATCCATCCAAACACTTATTAAGATATTTGAATCATTTTGTTTACAGAGAAACCGGCGATAAATATGACAATTTGATTGTTAATGAATTTTCAGAAGGATACGAAAATATTGACGGTAAGCTGGTAAGAACTAATCGCTATTGGCATTCGCAGGCAGGCCAGTTTATAGAGCAGACTAAAAACGGTTTTAAAGGCTCTGCCGACGGTCTTATGTCGGGCGCAGTTAAAGAAGACGGAAAGCTTGTAAATAATATCGAAGATGTTTTATTTAAAATTCCGAGTGATACTTTAGACGGTATAAGTCCGCGATTTAAAGAGATAGGACTTATAATGAACTATGTAAAAATGCATTCGGGATCAATGGCATCTTATAGCTCTGACAGCAATATCGAATCGCGCTTCGACGATGAAACAGACGCCAGAGCCTGCGGATTTGTTTCGCCCGACGGTGAAGTAACTATTCTTATTGAAAGCGAGTATGATCTTAAAGACAGAACTGTTTATATCAGTCTTAACGATTATAAGACAAGAGTTTTCAATAAAGCTCAGTTTGCTTATATGCCTAATTTCCCCACACTTCCCGCAGAGGAAGGTAAAATTCCTGCAGTTACCGAAAAGATTTTAGCTCAAAACGGCAGATTAAAGATTACCATTCCTTCAAACCATACTCTTACTGTTCTTACAACTCTCCCCGAAACAAAACAGCTTAATCTCGAAAAATGCGGCTTTGCTGTAAAACCGGGTGAGAAAGCGGAATTAAAAGTGGCTGAAATTCTCGGTACTGATGAAAGAGAAGTTGAATGGTCTATTGAGGCAGGCGAAGGAAATGTCGATCAAAACGGCGTTTTCACAGCTTTAAAAGACAGTATTCCTAATTCTTTTTGCGCTGTTAAAGCTGCGCTTAAATCGGATCCAAGTGTTTACAATATAGCTTTAATCAATATAAGAAATTAGTAAAAAAGGCATTGCAAAAAGGGAATTATATGCTATAATGGTTTAGGAATAAAATTAGGGGGATTTTGATGAGTCCGGCTTTGTTGCTTTGCATATCGATAGTTTTGGCGGTATCAAATAATATTCTGTTACATAAATTCGGAAACCGCGGTCTTGAAAATACGGGTGACGCACTTATTTTCAATGCGGGCGTTTCGCTTGTGTGGATACCTATTCTTGTGGTCGTGGGTGACGGAAGAATTGATTTTCATAATAAGTACACCTGGTTTTTCGGTGTGGTTTACGGCGTAGTCAACGCAAGCTTTCTTCTTTTTAAAATGGAGGCTCTTGCGAGCGGATCTATTTCCATAACTTCGCTTATCGGCTGTTCCGCACTTATTATTCCTACTATTTTCGGTACGCTTTATTGGCATGAAAAATTCACAATTTTGCAGGGCATCGGTCTTATTGTGCTGCTTGTATCTTTGTTCTACTGTGTTTCGCCTAAGCGTTCGCCTCAAAAGCCCACATTTAAATGGATGATATTTTGCCTGCTGTTTTTCATTGCGGCAAGTCTTACAAGTATCACCTTTAAATTTCACCAAAAATCTTCGGTCGGAAGCGATGTTGCTTCAATGATGGTTATTTCAGCCGGTGTTTCGGCGCTTATCCTTTCTATCGCCGCGTTTATTTATAACGGCGTAAAAGGTGAAAAAGTTCCTAAGCTCGGCGGTGTTTCGCTGCTTTATCTTATTCCCTGCGCACTCGTAAGCTGTCTTTATAACAGGCTTAATATTTTCCTCACAGGCGCAATGGACAGTATAATTTTCTTCCCTGTGTTTAATGGATCGATTATTTTGTTCGCTTCGCTTGCAGGCTATATTCTTTTCAGAGAAAAGCTTTCTAAGGTCCAGCTTATAAGTCTTATAACAGGTTCTGTTTCTATTTTAATGCTTGCAGGAATTTTTGATAAGCTTTTAAAACTGATCCATTGATAGGAGAAATTTATGCTTGAATATAAATATGATACACAGCTGCTTATAGAGGGCGAAAATCTTGATGAAGATAAAATAAATGATTATTTCACAGAAAACTTTAAAGGCGATTGCCTTTTAGCGGTCGGCGATGATGAACTTATTAAAATTCATTATCATACGAACGAGCCGTGGAAAGTCCTTGAATACTGCGCGACTTTAGGCGATATCTTCGATATAGTGATCGAGGATATGCAAAGACAGGCTGACGGTCTTAAAGGTTAATAAAAAGCAGACTTTTGAATTTTCAAAAGTCTGCTTTTTTAATTCTTCTTAAAATTTTATTTTTCGTAAATTAGATTAAATATCATAACTGCGGCTGAAAGCACAACAAGGATCACACCTGTTATCCGATTTAAAGTTTTGGGCTTTGCTTTGTTTGCGATCACTGCCGCGATCCTCGCCCAGATAAGAGTGAAAATAACGCAAAGAATAAAAACTGTTATATCCGGCTTTTCACCCATTGCGAAATGGGAAACAGCACCGGTCAGAGCTGTAAATGCCATAATAAACACGCTTGTACCGATAGCCGTTTTAAGCTCATAACCTAAAACACTTGTGAGAATAAGCAGCATCATCATTCCGCCGCCAGCGCCTATAAATCCGCAGATAAAGCCGATGACCATTCCGCAGACAACCGATTGCAAAGCCCGCTTTTCAGCCGATACATTGCCCATAGCCTCTTTTGTTGTCATAACAGGCTTTAAAATGAATTTTACTCCGAGCAAAAGCGTCATAAAAACAGAAAAATTACCCATAGTGTGCGAGGGAACAAGGCTTGCGATATAGCTTCCGAAAACGGTAAATAAAAGCACGCTTGCCATCATTATAAGCCCGTTTTTTATATCAAGGTTTTTATTTTTGTGGTAAGTATAAGCCGAAACCGCGCTTGCAAGCACATCGGAGGCAAGCGCTATTCCCACAGCGGTAAAAGGATCGATCTTTAAAAAAGCAATAAGCATAGGACTGATGACCGCGGCGGCGCTCATTCCAGCAAAGCCTGTTCCGAGTCCTGCTCCCATACCGGCAAAAAAGGTTACAATAACAGTTAAAAATGTATTCACTTTAAATTTATCTCCTTATAAGATTTTTCAATATAAAGACACAGTCGGAATTATTCTTTTATATTTCAATATTTATTATATCTGAGTAAAACTGCTTCGCTTTCAAACTTTTCGATACTTAAAAATTTTAGCAAAGCTAGAAAAAGAATTATATCTCTGCTGTCTAAAACCGAGGGCTTTTCCGTTTTTGCGGCACTTCCCGAACTTATTGTAATTCTGTTCTTTTCTTCAATGAAAAAATTCCTCTGCTGAAAATTTTCAGCAGAGGAATTTAATTTAATCAGTAAAATCCGGTAAGATTTTAGATTAGTTTTTACCTTCCTTAATCGCTGCTTGTGCTGCTGCGAGGCGAGCAATCGGAACACGGAACGGTGAGCAGGAAACATAATCAAGACCGATCTTGTGGCAGAACTCAACAGAGGACGGATCGCCGCCGTGCTCTCCGCAGATACCGCAGTGGAGGTCTTTTCTTTCGCCCTTGCCGAGCTTTACAGCCATTTCCATAAGCTTGCCTACGCCGGCCTGATCGAGCTTAGCAAACGGATCGTTCTCGAAGATCTTAGCGTCATAGTAAGCGTCAAGGAACTTACCTGCGTCGTCACGGCTGAAGCCGTAAGTCATCTGAGTAAGATCGTTTGTACCGAAGCAGAAGAACTCGGCTTCTTTAGCAATTTCATCAGCAGTGAGAGCTGCGCGCGGGATCTCGATCATAGTACCAACTTCATACTTAAGGTCGATTCCGGCAGCTGCGATCTCAGCATCAGCTGTTTCAACAACGGTCTTCTTTACATATTTAAGCTCTTTAACATCGCCTACGAGCGGAATCATAATTTCGGGAACTATATTCCAATCAGCGTGAGCTTTCTTAACATTGATAGCCGCACGGATAACAGCGGTTGTCTGCATTTTAGCAATTTCCGGATAGGTAACTGCAAGACGGCAGCCACGGTGACCCATCATCGGGTTAGCCTCGTGGAGAGAAGTGATGATAGCCTTGATATCTTCAACGCTCTTGCCCTGTGCATCAGCAAGTTTTTTGATATCAGCCTCTTCTGTGGGAACGAACTCGTGAAGCGGAGGATCCAGGAAGCGGATAGTTACCGGTTTGCCCTCAAGAGCCTCATAAAGCTTTTCAAAGTCACCCTGCTGGAAGGGGATAATATTTTCAAGAGCCTTTTCGCGCTCTTCAACCGTGGATGAGCAGATCATCTGACGGAAGTAATCAATTCTGTTGCCTTCGAAGAACATATGCTCTGTACGGCAAAGACCGATTCCTTCTGCTCCGAGTTCAGCGGCTTTCTTAGCGTCACGCGGAGTGTCGGCATTTGTGCGAACGCCGAGCTTGCGGTACTTGTCCGCCCAGCCCATTATTCTTCCGAACTCGCCTGCTATAGAAGCGTCAACGGTCGGGATAATGCCGTCGTAAATATTACCGGTAGAACCGTCGAGAGAAATGAAATCGCCCTCGTGATAGGTCTTTCCGGAGAGAGTAAACTGTTTGTTATCCTCGTCCATATTGATAGCGGTGCAGCCGGAAACGCAGCAAGTACCCATTCCGCGCGCAACAACGGCAGCGTGTGAAGTCATACCGCCGCGAACAGTAAGAATACCCTGAGCGGCTTTCATTCCTTCGATATCTTCAGGAGAGGTTTCAAGACGAACGAGAACTACTTTTTCGCCCTTAGCGCCCCAATTCTTAGCGTCTTCAGCGGTGAATACGATCTTACCGCAGGCAGCGCCGGGGGAAGCGGGGAGAGCTTTACCGATAGGTTCGGCAGCTTTTAATGCCTTAGCGTCAAACTGCGGATGAAGAAGAGTATCAAGGTTACGGGGATCGATCATAAGAACGGCTTCCTCGTCGGAGATCATACCTTCGTCAACGAGATCGCAGGCGATCTTAAGAGCAGCCTGTGCTGTTCTCTTACCGTTACGGGTCTGAAGCATAAAGAGCTTTCCGTGCTCAACGGTGAACTCCATATCCTGCATATCGCGGTAATGATTTTCAAGACGCTGACAAACATCTTTGAACTGTTTGAAAGCTTCGGGGAATTTTTCTTCCATTTCGGAGATGTGCATAGGAGTACGAACACCTGCAACAACATCTTCTCCCTGAGCGTTAGTAAGGAACTCGCCGAAGAGACCCTTAGCGCCTGTTGCGGGATCGCGGGTGAACGCAACGCCTGTTCCGCAGTCGTCACCCATATTACCGAATGCCATCATCTGAACGTTAACAGCGGTACCCCAGGAATAAGGGATATCGTTATCACGACGGTAAACATTTGCACGGGGGTTGTCCCAAGAACGGAAAACGGCTTTGATAGCACCCATTAACTGCTCCTTAGGATCAGTCGGGAATTCAGCGCCGATTTTAGATTTATACTCAGCTTTAAACTGAGAAGCAAGCTCCTTAAGATCATCGGCAGTAAGCTCAACGTCCTGAGTAACGCCTCTTTTTTCTTTCATGGCGTCAATAAGCTGCTCGAAGTATTTTTTGCCGACTTCCATAACAACGTCGGAATACATCTGGATAAATCTTCTGTAGCAGTCCCAAGCCCAACGTGGGTTATTGGATTTCTCTGCGATAACATTTACAACTTCTTCGTTAAGACCGAGGTTGAGGATAGTATCCATCATACCCGGCATAGAAGCGCGCGCACCCGAACGAACGGAAACGAGGAGCGGATTTTCCTTATCGCCGAATTTTTTGCCGGTGATTTCTTCCATCTTCTCGATGTACTCCATGATCTGTGCCTGAATTTCATCATTGATCTTCTGGCCGTCTTCATAATACTGAGTGCATGCCTCAGTGGAGATGGTGAAGCCCTGCGGAACGGGAAGACCGAGGCCGGTCATCTCAGCAAGGTTAGCACCCTTACCGCCGAGAAGCTCACGCATTTTTGCATTGCCTTCGCTGAAAAGGTAAACATACTTGTGACTCATGTTTTGAATCAACCTCCTAAAAATTTTATGGACCGAATAATCCAAATTAAATGAAAGTACTCAAGGTTTTGAGTATCCAATTAATTATATCAAAAAAAATATAAAAAATAAAGAGTTTTTTTAAAATTTAGGCGTAATTTGTAAAAATTTTAAAAAATATACTGAAAATGGAATTAGAATTCTTTGTTTGTTTTGCTTAAAGCTTTGATAACTCTTAAAATAACAGGGGATAAAAATACATTTATAAACAGTTCTATAAGAAAGTTTACACCGATAAGTCCGGTAAGAATATAAGTAACTGCATTTGTATTTCCGGCCCACTCATAGAGGGTGGGAGTAAAGCATAAAATCATCATAAGAATAAAAATGCAGGTGTTTGTTACAGGGGCGACTACTGCCGGAATCACCACGGATAAAAGTCTGCCTTTTTTAAATTTTAATGCTTTTGCTGCCGTTCCGCAAAGAATTCCGCATAATGTGCCTTTAAGCATACAGGTTAGAACAGTTAAAAACGGGGAAGCGGTAAAAAGGATATAACCGCCCGAGTCGATACCCGAAACACAGCCTATGACCGTTACGGCTCCAAACACCGCGCCGAGATAGCCGCTGATATAAGGTCCGTAAAGACAGCCGGATACTACTATCGGGATAAGAACAAGGGATAGATTGAATGTTCCTATCTTTACCGTGTAGCTGATAAGCTGCAGCACGACCGTTACAGCCGTGAGCACGCCTAAGACGGCGACTTTTTGTGATTTTGACTTCTGATTTTTCATAAAATAACCTCCGATACTGTCCTTTAAAAGGTACAGTTCATTTATTGTCTACAACCTTATTTATTTCTTTCATAAATCTCTTTTAAGCCGTCAAGCAAAAGATTTTCATTATATATTATATCATTTTTGCAGTAGGATATTATTTGTTTTGAAAGTCCGCCTGTTGCGACTACCGTGGGATTTTCTCCAAGCTCCTCGGAAATTCTGTCTATCATTCCGTCGAGCATTGAAGCCGTGCCGTAGATAATTCCCGAGCGCATACAGTCGGCAGTGTTTGAGCCAATGGGACTGTCGGGAGCGGTCAGACTGACTGAGGGAAGCTGCGCGGTATTTTCGCAAAGCGCTTTAAGCGTAAGGTTTACTCCCGCGGCAATAGCTCCGCCTAAAAATTTTCCGTCTTTATCTATAACGCTCACCGTCGTGGCGGTTCCCATATCTATAACTATACAAGGCAGGGTGTATTCAGCTATCGCACCCACTGCTCCTGCCGCGAGATCCGCGCCGAGCTGAGCCGGATTATCTATTTTTATATTAAGCCCCGTTTTTACACCGGGGCCGACTTCGAGCGGCACAATATCGCATAATTCAGAAACCGCCATCGCAACAGATAAACCCGTCTGCGGAACGACCGAAGAAATTATACAGTCCTCTGCCTCACTGCACTCCACTCCATGGAGTTCGAGAATGTTTTTTATATCGATCGCATATTGATCCGAGGTTTTTTTCTTATCCGTCGCAATTCTTGCGGTGCAGATAAGAATATCTTTGTCATACACACCTAAGGTTATATTTGAATTTCCGATGTCTATCGCAAGCAACATAAATAAAAACCTACTTTCTTAATAAATTTCGTCAAGATGAATCTTAGTACCGTTACTTTTTAAAACTTCCTGAAGTTTTGAAATATCGGCACAATTAAAATCGGCAAACAAAGCACAGGCAGTTCCCGCCGCTTCGCCCGATACCGCGCAAACAGGGATGACTCTTGTTATGTTCCACAGCTTATCGTCTGATGAAATACATCTTCCTGCGGCTATCAGATTTTTGATCTTTTTGCCGTGTAATGAAGAAAACGGAAGCTCGTAAACCCTTCCGCAGGATTCCCAATCTGCATAAAGACCTACGGAATCGGAAAATGCTTTGCTGTTTTCATCATACTTTTGTGTGTAACAGCCCGAAAGCCGCCTTGTCATTCTCATTTCGGGAATTGAAGAAATGGTGCTGAGCGAGTTTTTATCCGAAACATTTCCTTTTTTTAAAAAATCTTCCAATGTAAGCTTATGTGAGTTAAGAGTAAATTCGGAAAGCTCGTCGGCGTCTAACCCCGATATTCTTTTAGACTTTACAACGCTTTCAAGCTCGTCATTTTTCCTCTGCGAATCGCAGGCTCCCAAAGGGCAAAGTTCATTTTTTCCGTCTTTTGCACGGACATACCAGCCTGCAAGAATATTCCCTTTAGGGTAAATATATGTTTCCTCTCCCGATAGCGCGCAGATATCGGCATCTCCCGTGCAGTCCGCGAAATTCTTTGCGGAAACTGCGCTTCTGCCGGATTTATTTTCTATTATAATATGTGTTATTTTGTTATCTTCGATTTTTGTCGCACAAACACGCGTGCCGAAAAGAATATCGACTTTTTCGTCTTTCAAAAGCGATTCTGAAAGAACTGAAAAAACATTCGGATTATATTTTGTAAAATATCTGCCCTTTTTAATTCTATCTTTATTTATCCAGCTTTCGGCATTTTCCGGGTACTCCGTTCCGTGTCTTACCGTAAGCTTTAAAAGTTCCTCGGCAATGCCGAAAGAAACCTGGCTGCCTTTACCGTCGCAAATAGGGAGGTAAATGGCGATAAGCCCGGCTGTTGCAAGACCGCCGAGTATATATGCATTTTCAATAAGAAGAGTTTTCGCTCCGTTTCTCGAAGCGGCGAGAGCCGCGGCAATTCCTGCTATTCCGCCTCCGCAGACCACGGTATCGTATTCTTTTGCGACAGGTATAAGATTATTTTCGGTAATAAACACTTTATCCGTTCTCCTCTTTTTTCTTTATTATATTTTATATTATATTTTAAATCAAGCAAATTTTAAAAAATTATTGACTAAAGGTAAATTTGCTGGTATAATAATTGTTGCTAATGTGAAAAAATATCATTTTAGCTTCCTTGCCATATTAAAAATATGGCCAAAAGTCCAGAAGGAGGTGCAACGAATATGACTAACAAGTACGAAGCAGCTATTGTTTATTCAGTAGCAGGCGGAGATGAAGCCGTAGCAGCTTTAAAAGAGAAATTTAATGATCTTATAGCTAAAAACGGCGAGGTCGAGAATGTTGATGATTGGGGTAAGCGCCGTCTTGCGTATCCTATCAATGACGAAACCGAGGGCGCTTATGTTTTCACTACATTTACAGCTTCCGCAGAATTCCCGGCAGAACTTGAGCGTGTAGCCGGAATTACTGACGGTGTTCTTCGCGCAATGGTTATCAAAAAGTAATCGGAGGAAAAAGATATGTTTAATTTTGTAGTTTTAACAGGTCGCCTTACGGCCGATCCCGAGCTTAAAACCACTCCTAACGGTATACCCGTGACTTCTTTTTCTATTGCCGTAAGTCGCCGTTACCGTTCAGGCGAAGAGCAGCAGACTGATTTCATCAATATAGTTGCATGGCGTCAGAGTGCTGAGTTCATAACAAAATATTTTAAAAAAGGCAATATGATCGGTATTGAAGGATCTATTCAGACCAGAAAGTACACCGATAAGAACGGAAATAACCGCACGGCTTTTGAAGTCGTCGTAAATAATGCCCAGTTTGTAGAGTCTAAAAGGGATAGCAGTTCCGCTCCGGGTTCTGGCGAAAACAATGCGGCTTCTTATTCGAATGCTTCCGCAGAGGATTTCGCTGATATGGACGATGAGGGCGATTCCGATCTTCCGTTTTAATCTCTGAATAATTTAAGGAGGAACTTTTCGATGGAAAAGACTGAAAGACCGTTTCAGAGAAAGCCCCGCAAAAAGGTGTGCCATTTCTGCGCGGATCGTGTTGAAGAGATCGATTATAAGGATGTAGCGCGTCTTCGCAAATTCGTTTCCGAGCGTGCAAAAATTTTACCCCGCCGTGCAACAGGAACTTGCGCTAAGCATCAGCGCGAGCTTACCACCGCAATCAAGCGTGCGCGTCAGGTAGCTTTGCTTCCTTATTCTAACGATTAATTATAACCATAAAATTTTAGCCATTGTTTGAATTTCAAACAATGGCTTTATTTGTCACAGACAATTAGATCGAGATTATATACATTTTAGAAGCACTTGTGAATTTATAATTCTCGTTTTCCTTCATTCTGTCAAGGGAAGAGCGAAAAGTCGATCTTATAAGCTAAAGCCCTTCCGATATTTGACCGAGCCGAAAACGGCATAACAAAAGGAGCAGGCGAAAACCTGCTCCGTACATCAAACTGTATCAGAATAGAAAAATCGAGTATTCATAAAGTCAAATCCCTTATGAATACTCGATATGGTGCGAGTGATGGGACTTGAACCCATACGTCGAAGACACACGCCCCTCAAACGTGCCTGTCTGCCTATTCCAGCACACTCGCAAATATTTATGCACTTCAAATATCGTGCTTGACTATTATATCAAATAGTATTATCAATGTCAACAAAATTTTTTAATTTTTTAAAAAATCATTCTGCCCTGATTGTTCAGGGCAGAAGCTTTTTAAAAATTATCATACCAATTTCTTATAATCTTCGTAATGCTTATTCCAGATATCGGTGCTTTCGGGAGAGTAGGTTTTAATATCAGTGGAATTATATACCGCATTTCTTATATCTTTAAGATCGGATAATTCGCCTAAAGCATTATATGTAACGGCTATATTTCCCATAACCGTGGCCTCGGTGGGCCCTGCTAAAACTGTGGCGCCCGTGGCGTTTGCCGTGAGGCGGCAAAGCAGGGTATCCTTAATTCCTCCGCCGAGGATATTGATGGTTTTATAATCTTTGCCGGTTATGCTTTTTAAAAACTCAAAAGTATGCTTATATTTCATAGCAAGACTCTGATAAATGCAGCGCATGATCTCTCCGCGGTTTTTCGGAACATGCTGACCTGTTTTTTCGCAGAATTCGCAAACTCTTTTCGGCAGATTTCCTGCTGTTTCAAACATCGGATCGTCAACATTTATAAAGCACTTAAAAGGCTCGCTTGCAAGCGCTTCTTTTTCAAGCGTGTCAAAGCCGACATCGTCGCCCTCTCTTTTCCACTGCCTGCGGGATTCCTGAATAAGCCAGAGCCCCATAATGTTTTTAAGGAATCGGATAGTTCCGTCAAATCCGCCCTCGTTTGTAAAGTTCGCGTTCTGTGCGGAAGAGTTGAGCAGGGGAGATTTCATTTCCGTTCCGAAAAGGCTCCAGGTGCCGCAGCTGATATATATAAAATCATCGTATTTTGTAGGAGTTGCCGCAACTGCCGAAGCAGTATCATGGCTTGCTACCGCAATAACAGGGACTTTTTTGCAGCCTAATTCTTCGCAGATATCGTCTTTTAAATAACCGTAAACACTTCCGGGTTTAACAATAGGTGCAAAGATATTTTTATCAAGCCCTAATTTTTCGATAAGCTCAAAATCCCAGTCCTTTGTATTCGGATCTAAAAGATTTGAAGTGGAGGCTATGGTAGATTCTTCTTTCATTTCGCCTGTTAAGAAATAAGCGAAAAGATCGGGGATCATAAGGAACTTAGCGGTTTGCTCTAAAAGCTCGGGCTCGTTCAGTTTAAGATACATCAGCTGATAAAGAGTATTAAAATGCATACACTGCATTCCCGCTCTGCTGTAAAGCTCGTCTTTCGAAATATACTTTTCAAAAACCTTTTCAGGAATACTTCTCGTTCTCTGGTCGCGGTAATGAACAGGGTTAGATATAAGCTCGCCTCTTTTATTTATCAGCCCAAAGTCTACTCCCCAGGTATCGATACCTATCGCGTCAAAACCTCCTGAATTTACAGCTTTTGTTATACCGGTCTTTATTTCAAAAAAGAGTCTTAAAATATCCCAGTACATTCTGCCGTTTACATTAACGGGATCGTTTGAAAATCGGTGAATTTCCGTCATTTCTATCTTTCCGTTTTTAAGTTCGGCTAACATCGCTCTTCCGCTTGACGCGCCGAAATCAAAGGATAATACTTTTTTCATAAAAGTCCTCCGAAATTAAAATATATATTTATATATTAATAATAACAGATAAAAATAGATTTGTCTATTAAAATATGATATAATTTAAAAATCGAGGTGATATATCATAGATATCTGGCAAAAACTTAAAAATTCGGATAAACCTATAGTGCTTTACGGTATGGGTAACGGCGCCGATAAAATTTTAAATGTCTTAAATTCCTATAATATAACTCCCGCGGGCGTTTTCGCTTCCGACGGCTTTGTCAGAGATAAGTTTTTCCGCGGATACCATATTGAAAGCCTTTCTTATTTCGAGAAAAAATATGAAGATTTTATAATTCTTCTTTGCTTCGGTACGGAGAGGGAAGAAGTTATAGAAAATATTAAAAATATTATGTCAAGACACGAGCTTTTAGCTCCCGATGTGCCTGTTTTCGGGAATAATATTTTTGATTCGGATTTTGTAAATAAAAATTATGACCGCCTTAAAAAAGTATATGACAGGCTCGCTGACGATCTTTCTGAAAAAACCTTTGAAAATATGGTTAAATTTAAACTTTCAGGCGATTTAAACTATCTTTTTTCCTGTGAAGCGGAGAAAAAAGCGCCGTATGATGAAATTTTAAATTTGAGCGATAATGAAATCTATCTTGACCTCGGTGCATACAGGGGAGATACAGTTAAAGAGTTTTTGGAACTAAAAGAAAAATATAAAAAAATAACAGCGGTAGAACCTGATCCGAAAAGCTTTAAAAAGCTGAAAACTTTCAGTGAGAGTATTAAAAATATAGAAACCATAAACGCCTGCGTTCTTGATTTTACGGGAGAAACCGAATTTGATATCAGTAATTCAAGGGGTTCAAGTGCCGGAAAAGGTGAAAATAAGGTTAAATGTGTAAGCGTTGACGATATCTGCCCCGAGGCGACATTTATCAAAGCCGATATAGAGGGCGCGGAGCTTAAAATGATAAACGGCGCTGTAAACACGATAAAAGCAAACCGCCCTAAAATGGCTTTATCCTGCTATCACAGAAGCGAGGATCTTTTTACAATTCCCGAAAGAATATTCGAAATAAGAGAAGACTATAAAATATATATGAGGCATTTTAAAAGCGTGCCTGCGTGGGATACCGTCTATTATTTTGTAAATACTTGACAGGTAATACCAAAAATGATAAAATTATATAGATAAATTATAATGTGTGAGTTGTGCGGTGGCGTCGGATAATTCACAGTGTTAAATGTATCCCGGGTTTGAGATACGGTTCCCGGCCGGTACGATATTTTTCTGAATAGCCGGTAAAATACCGTTTTTTAATATTGGAGGTAAAAAAATTTAATGGACACTTTGACTCAAATTATTATTTTTGCAGTCGCCTCGGTTGTCCTTGCGGTTATAGGATTTTTTCTCGGCTCTGCGCATCGCAGAAAGTCGGCGGAAAAAACCATCGGCTCCGCGGAGGATGAGGCAAAGCGCATTTTAAACGAAGCAATGCGCGTGGCTGAAACCAAGAAAAAAGAAACTCTTATCGAAGCAAAAGAAGAAGTCCACCAGTTGAGGCAGGACACCGAAAAAGAATTAAGAGAGCGCAGAAGTGAAATTCAGCGCCAGGAGCACAGGCTCCAGCAAAAAGAAGAGAACCTTGACAGAAAAACAGATAATATCGAGCTTAAAGAAGAAAAGCTTGCCGCGCGTTCTAAGGAAATTGACGATAGAATGGCAGAATGCGAGCAGATAAAGAGAAGTCAGCTCGACATGCTCGAAAAAATTTCCGGTTTTTCTAAGGAGCAGGCTAAATCCGAACTTTTGACTGCGCTTGACGGCGAGCTTTCTCACGAAAAAGCCGTTAAGATTATGGATTACGAGCAGAAAACTAAGGATGAATGCGATTCCATAGCAAGAGAGATAATAGGCAGAGCAATTCAGCGCTGCGCTGCGGATCATTCTTCGGAAATGACCGTTTCGGTCGTTGCTCTTCCGAATGATGAAATGAAAGGCAGAATAATAGGCAGAGAGGGCAGAAACATAAGAGCTATAGAGAATGCCACAGGTGTCGATCTTATAATTGACGATACTCCAGAGGCTATCACTGTTTCAAGCTTTGAGCCTATCCGCAGAGAAATCGCAAGAAGAACTCTTGAAAAGCTTATTGTTGACGGAAGAATTCATCCGGCGAGAATTGAAGAAACGGTTGCTAAAGCAACCGCTGAGGTTGACGCTATTATTAAGCAAGAGGGCGAGCGCGCTATGATAGAAGCCGGGGTACAAAATCTTCACCCCGAGCTTATCAAGCTTTTAGGCCGCCTTCATTTCCGCACCAGCTACGGTCAGAATGTTTTAAACCATTCTTTGGAGGTTTGCCACCTTTCGGGGATTTTAGCTGCAGAACTCGGAGCGGATGTAACTCTGGCTAAAAGAGCAGGTCTTCTGCATGATATCGGAAAGGCGATAGACCACGAGCAGGAAGGCTCTCATATTCAGCTCGGCGTTGAAGCCGCTAAGAAGTACCGTGAGAGCGAAGCGGTTATCCACGCTATTCACGCTCACCACGGCGACGTGGAAGCTAAAACTGTGATCGCATGTATCGTTCAGGCGGCAGACGCTATTTCGGCTGCTCGCCCCGGTGCCAGAAGAGAAAATATTGAGAATTATATTAAGCGCCTTGAGAAGCTTGAAGAAATCGCCAATTCTTTCAGCGGTGTAGAAGATTCTTTCGCTATCCAGGCAGGAAGAGAGATAAGAATAATCGTTAAACCTGATGTTATAAGCGACGATCAGATGGTAATTATCGCTCACGAAATTGCCGAAAAAATTGAAAACGAGCTTGAATATCCGGGTCAGATAAAGATAAATCTTATCAGAGAAAACCGCGCTGTGGATTATGCAAAATAAATATACTTTTGCTTGACATTTTATTTAGGCGAATGTATAATATTTAATCGCAAAGGCAAGGATGTCTTAGGGGAAGTCCCTTAGGCATCCTTTATTTTTTTATGGAAAAGAGATAAGGTTTATGAAAATCGGGATTATCGGAGCGGGCGCTATGGGCTGCCTGTATGCAAGTATGCTAAGCGAGAAAAACGATGTAAAACTGCTAGATGTCAGCGAAAAGGCTGTAAGCGCAATAAATGAGCACGGAATTATTATGACCTGTAAAGAAAGCAAAGAAAAAAAGAACTATCGCGTGAGCGCATATTTCAGCGGTAAGTTTGATGAAAAGCTTGATCTTATAATAGTTTTTGTTAAGGATACCGCCACAAAAGCGGCTTTAGAGTCGAACGCAGATCTTATCAAAGAAGATACTCTTCTTTTATCTCTTCAAAACGGGCTCGGCAACTTTGAAATTATGGAAGAATTTGCGGATAAAAGCAGAATTTTGCTCGGCACAACTAAGCATAACTGCGTAACATTATCTTTCGGCGAAATATATCATTCCGGAGCGGGAATCACTCATATCGGCTCGCCCATAGGCAATAACGGGGCAGCAAAAAAGATATCGGATATGTTTAATGAAAGCGGAATAGAAACAGAGGCTTGCACTGATGTGAAAAAACTTCTCTGGCAAAAGCTTTTTATTAATATGACTATAAATTCGGTCACTGCACTGCTCGATAGCCATATTTCCGTTATCGCCGATTCGGCAGGCGCTTCTTCTGCCGCAAAAAAACTTATTGACGAGGCAGTATCGGTAGCTAAAGCTGACGGCGAGGAATTTGACAATGATAAAGTTTATAAAGATGTTATTGAAACCGCGCGTAGGCTTGGCACAGGAAAGGCTTCAATGTGCCAGGATATGGAAAATAAAAGAAAAACAGAAATCGATTTTATTAACGGCGCAGTGGTAAAATTAGGCAGGAAGTACGGCATTGAAACGCCTTTTCATTCTTTGGTCGTTGATCTGATACACGCAAAAGAAAGTCTTTTTTAAAAATTTTTCAAAAAGTACTTGCATATTTATGAATTATATGCTATTATATTAATCGTTAATTGCATATTATTCATTTATGGAGGTATTTTTATGAATAAAAAAGATATAAAAAAGGTCGTTCTTGCATATTCCGGAGGGCTAGACACTTCAATAATAATTCCCTGGCTTAAAGAAAATTATAATGATCCCGAAATCATCGCCGTTTCAGGCAATGTCGGCCAGCAGGATGAGCTTGAGGGCTTAGAAGAAAAAGCTATTAAAACAGGCGCTTCAAAGCTTTATGTTGAGGATCTCACCGAGGAATTTTTAACAGACTATGTTTTCCCCTGCGTTCAGGCGGGCGCACTTTATGAGGACTATATGTTAGGCACTGCTTTTGCAAGACCTCCTATTGCTAAAAAGCTTGTTGAAATAGCCATAAAAGAGGGAGCAGACGCTATCTGCCACGGCTGCACCGGAAAAGGCAACGATCAGGTAAGATTTGAAATGGCCATAAAGGCTCTTGCCCCTGATATGACTATTATTGCACCCTGGAGAGAATGGAGCATTAAATCGAGGGAAGAAGAGATAGAGTATGCCGAGGCGCATAATGTTCCGCTTAAAATAAACAGGGAAACCAATTATTCTAAGGATAAAAATATCTGGCATTTATCTCACGAGGGACTCGACCTTGAAGATCCGGCTAATGAGCCTTTGTATAATAAAGAGGGATTTCTTGAAATGGGCGTTTCACCGGAAATTGCACCCGATACTCCCACTTATGTTAAGATCCACTTTGAAAAAGGCATTCCGACTGCTGTAAACGGTAAGGAAATGAGCGCTACAGAGCTTGTTGCAACCCTTAATAAATTAGGCGGAGAAAACGGTATAGGTCTTCTCGATATCGTAGAAAACAGGCTTGTGGGAATGAAATGCAGAGGAGTTTATGAAACCCCAGGAGGTGCAATTCTTTATAAGGCGCACAATGTGCTTGAAACTCTCTGCCTTGATAAGGAAACCTCACATTATAAAGCACTCATTGCTCAGAAGCTTGCGGAGATCGTTTATAATGCGCAGTGGTTTACTCCTTTAACTGAGGCAATTTTGAGCTTTGTTAAAACCACTCAAAAAACAGTTACCGGCGATGTTACCTTAAAGCTTTATAAAGGCAATATGATAAATGCAGGCGTTACTTCACCTTATTCGCTTTATGATCCTGAGATCGCAACCTTTGAGGAAGACGATGTTTATAATCAGGCAGATGCCACTGGCTTTATAAATCTTTACGGACTTTCAACAAAAGTTTATGCTAAAATGAAAGCTAAAAACGGCTTAAAATAAGCATTTTTGAAACTTTTAAACAGAATATTTAACATAAAAAATATCATAAAAATAACCGCGGAATTTTAATTTCCGCGGTTATTTTTTAAAGCTCTGCCGTAAAACTTACCGAATATCCGTCAGGGCTTTTTGCATATATTTTTCCTTTGTGACTTTCCGTAATGCTTTTTGCTATTGAAAGCCCTATTCCGAATCCGCCCGTTTCGCTTTCCATTACCGCCGCGATATTATCGAGATTTGATGAAGATAAATTACCGTTTAAGTCATAATTTAAAACAAAGTATCTCGTCATAAAAGGCTTTTCGCGGTCCTGTAAACGACGGAAACGGCGCTATAGACTTTGACGGCACTGCTAAAATAACAGGCTGAATATTCGTTGCAACAGGCTCAAGTGGAATGGCGATGAACTTCGGCAGCGATTCCACACAGGGAAGTATAATGGTAGACCTTGATTCACAGTCGCAAAGCGCAGTGGTCTTAAAGGACTCTTCTTCAAACGAGATAGTAAGCTTTACTCCCGCAAAGAAATATATAAATGTGGTGGTTTCCGCACCGTCGGTAGTAAAGGGCGGAATTTACACGATAGCTTCGGGTAATCTTTCAAAGTCAGTTACTCTTGACAGCCTTATTTACGGCGAATCAGGAGGAATGGGAGCGGCTGCTCCGGGTAACGGTGCCGCACCCGGTGCAAACGGCGAACAGCCGAGTGGAAATAAGCCGTCAGATAACGGCACACAGCCGCCCGAAAAACTCGATTCTTCGAATGAAAACCAAACAGGAAACTTTGATACAAACAGCAGACCTGATAAAAAGCCCGATAAGAAGCCTGATGAAAACGGAAATTCTTCACAGTCTTCAAAAAGCAAAAATCTTTACAAAGCACCGAAAGCTCACAGAGCTGAAAAAATTCCCCGCCGAATTAAATTCGCGGGGGATTATACATTCATTTTAGGGTTATCGGTTCTGTTTAGAAGAAAATCTACGGATACATTATAATAGTTTGCAATTTTAATAAGCGTTGCAGTCGGAATATCGATATCACCGCGCTCATAATTACTGTATACTCTTTGACTGCACGAAAGAATTTTTCCGAGCTGCGTTTGCGTTAGATCATTGTCTTCTCTTAAATCACGGATTCTTTTATAATAAGCCATAAAAAACCTCCCGAAATTATAATTTGATTTATTTACTCAATTATAGTTTAGAAAGTTTTTCGCTATTGACTTTTAGCGAAAAATCCGCTAAAATTATAAATAGATTTAAATAAAAGGGGAGGAAAGCTGTTAAATTTTGTAAAAATTCAGAAAGGAGAGATTTTAAATGGAAAAAGGAATAATAGCAATTTTAAGTATGGAAGAGTTCAAAAAAACAAAATATTCAGTTTCAGTGCGGAAAGAACAAACTATAGAAAAATTGATTTCTCAAATTAAAAGCGAGCATAAAAACATAGATATTTCTCTTGTAAAGGCGTTTTATTTTGAATGCGAAAAGCAAATTTCAGAAGTTGAGAAGATTTTAAGAAAACTTTTAGTTCAAGCATTCGGACCCTATCAGCCTGAAAATCACTGGGAATTATATTCAAATTCAGAAGGAAATGAATTTATAGAATATATAGAAAATCTTGTCAAATTTTCAAATAATATAAACAAAATAGAAATTAAATATAATTAAGGAGTTATTTTATTATGCAAAAAAAGATAGTTTCTTTATTTTTGAGTTTACTAATAATATTTTCGCTGTGTCCGTTTTCTGTTTTTGCTGAAAATGCGCAAAATATTTATGCTTTAGAAAGTAATAGATATATTGGTGAAAAAGATAATCCGATTGTTTCTTTAGAAGTTCCTGATGTCACTATTATAGAAAATACATATGGAACAAAAACAGGTGGATTTTTTTATTATTTTAAAGATATTTATAATTCTGATATCAAATGTATTGCTTCTTATAAAGAAGGGGAAAAGAAATACGATTGTGCGAATATAGATGAATCGGATTTAAAAAAGCAGGAAACCAATCACTGGATTGCAGGAAATACCTACAAATTAAAAGTAAACTATGAGGGAATTGAAAACAATGTAAATGTTAAAATTATTAAAAACCCGATAAAAGAAATAAAAATAGAGGATGTTTTTGTTTATGAAGGACTGAATTATTATGATGAAAACGGACATTCAGAGGAATGGTATTCTCCCCGATATAAAGTTACATTAAACGACGGAACTGTTTTATCATCCAAAAGTAGTTCTGCGTATGAAAATTTTGTTATAATCGGTGGCAGAGAGTATGAATTGAAAGTGGATAATAATCAAATAGATTTTAATTCACTCGAAGCCGGAAAAAGCTATAAAATAAATTGTGAAATTTCAGGGATTATGACAACATATAACTTAAAAGTTTTAAAAAGTCCTTTTAAATCATTGCATATTGATGATATTGAAGTGAAAAAATCTCCATCGGAGCAATTTTATAGCTATTTTCCTAAATCGGGAACTGTAGAGCTTGATTCGGGAGAAAAGGTTGATCTTAATAATTGCGGCTACGGGTTAGATATTACTTTAAACGGAAAAACTTTTAATGTTGATTATGACAGTGGAAAACAATTTGATAAGTCTTTTGAAGAGGAAAAAGTCTATTCAATAGAAGCTTCTTTAGGGAAATTAAAAACAACATATAATGTTAAAGTTTTAAAAAGTGACAACGACAATAACATTCAGGTTACAAATATTGAATTAATTTCAAATCCCGATAAAACGGAATATATCATAGGTGAATGTTTTGATTTGCGAGGGGCTGTAATCAGACTTAGTTTTTCGGATAATAGTTTTGAAGATATTAAAGTAACTGAATTACCGGATGCTTACCTTTGTTTTTATGTTTTTTCAAAAACTCTTAAAGAATATTTTACCGTATTTTTTACCGTAAGCAATTTTTATAATATTTATTTCAACTCAGTCGGTCCTAAAAATGTCAAGCTTTATGCATTTAATCAAGAATTTGAATGCTCCGTAACAGTAAAAGAAAATACTTGGAAAGAAATCTCAGTAGAAGACTTTTTTACTTTAAATCCGAAATTTAGTTTTACAGATAAAAATGGTAATAAATTTTCTTCGAAAAAAGAAAAAATTGGTTTTTTCGACGGTTTTGGAGGGGGGACTCCGTGGTTCTATAAGTCAACACAGTATAGTATGGCCTTTCTTACAGACTTAGGAATTTTTTATTTAGATTGTTATAATTGGGAGAACGGAGAAAACAGTTACTGCAATTTCTACTTAAACAATAGAAAACTAAAAAGTAATACTTTGAATAAAAAAGCAATAAGTTCACCTGAAAACAAATTTCAAACAGCAGATATTCCAGATGCAGTAAGTTATGAATTTTCAAATATCGGCAGTAAAAAAATTTTTAACAATACCGTTTATGTTGAAAAAGAATTCTATTATAAAGATGGATCAAAGAAAATTGCATATATGAGATTTGATAAAGATTTCGAATTATTAGGGTATGATTTTGATGTTGAAAAAGGCAATATTGACGGCGACGAAAGAATAACAGATAAAGATGCAATACATTTGCTGATGTATAGCTACTTTCCGGAAGATTATCCTGTTAATCAATCCTGCGATTTTAACGACGACGGGGTAATATCCGATAAAGACGCCATATATCTTCTTATGCATTGTTATTTCCCGGAAGATTATCCTATAAAATAAAAAGGGGTTTATAAAATATGAAAAAAATAATATCACTGCTAACAGTGTTTTGCTTATTATTTTCTTTTGCAATTACTGCTTCCGCCGCAAATATAAGTATAAGTATTTCCGGAAACGGCTCCGTCACCTTAGGAAATAATGTTACTTATACCGTAAATCTAAGCGGAGCACAGAATTGCTCTGGAGGATCAATCGCTTTAACCGTAGGGGATAAGCTTGAAGTAATATCAGGCGAGTTTATAAAAACCGACGCACTACTGAATTATTTCGATCTTTCAAAAAATAAAGGCGCGTTTTCCTTTGGTAAAGATGTCGACTTAAACGGTGCTTTTTTCAAATTTACTGTAAAGGCAAAAGAATATTCAAGCTTAGATCAGCAAATAAATGTTAATGTTACTTTGGCAGATAATTCTTCTTCCTCTGCAACAAAAACTCTAAAAATTACATCTGTTTCTCATTCTTTCGGTTCCTACATAAAAGTAAACGATACTACACATAAACGCGTATGCTCCGAGTGCGGATATGAGCAAATAACTAACCATACATGGAACAGCGGTAAAGTAACAAAACAGCCTACCTGTAAAGAAACAGGAGTAAAACACTTTGAATGTACCGCCTGCAAAGCAGAAAAGGATGAAACTATAGCTAAAACCAATAACCATAGCTGGGGAAATTATGAGGTAAAAGTTAAACCCGGCTGCACAACGCAGGGTACGCAGATAAGAGAATGCTCCGTATGCAAAAAGACAGAAACTCATTCTATCCCCGCAACAGGCCATAGTTTTAACGATTGGAGAACAAGTAAATCCGCAGGCTGTACAACACAGGGAGAAGAAAAGCGCAGCTGCTCGAAATGCGGCCATACCGAAACAAGAGCAACAAACGCTTTAGGACACAGTTTTTCAAACCCCACTGTAACAAAGAAACCTACCTGTACAGAACAGGGTACGGAATCCGGTAAATGCACCCGCTGCGGCCAGACAACCTCACAGAGCATAAAACCGTTAGGCCATAAGTTTACCGAATGGTCGGATACTAAAGCTCCCGATTGCACAAACGGCGGCATGCAGGAAAGAAAATGTACTGTATGCGGTGCAGCCGAAACAAGAAACACTCCTGCCTTAGGCCACGATTTTGAAAACCCGACCGTAATAAAAGAACCCACTATAAGCGAAACAGGACTTAAAGAGGGTAAGTGCAAACGCTGCGGTCAGACTACAAGCGAAGTAATACCCTGCTCGGTAAAGGATGAAACAACAGGAACACTGTTTGAAGCAAACGAGGGTACATTCGAAAAGGGAAGCGAAATAAAGATAGAAGAGATAAAGAAAGATGATCCTGCTTATGAGTCGGTAAAGAACATATTAAAGGATATCTGCAAAGAATTTAAGCTTTATGATATAACAGCGTATTTAAACGGAGCAAAGATACAGCCCAAAAACGAAGTAACCGTTACATTTAAAATACCGCAGGGTTTCGGTAAGAATATAGCGATATATTATATAACCGAAGACGGAAATTATGAAAAGCTTGAATCGACCGTAAACGAGGCTGAAAACACCGTAAGCGCAAAATTGAGTCATTTCAGCAACTATGCAATATGCAAGCTTGATGAAAAGGAAACTAAATCCGCTGATATTAAAGATTCAAAAGCAAAAGGATCAAATCATATTTGGATATTTATTCTGATTGCTGTTGTTTTAATTGCAGGAGCAGGTGTGGGCGGTTTCTTTATATTTAAAAAGAAAAAAGCTAAAATATCCTGAAAATAAAGGCTTCCCATAAAAAGTGGGAAGCCTTGAATTCATTCTTTATAAACTCTTACGGTGAATTCTTTTCCGCATTTGGGACAGACGGTCTTATGCTTGCCTTTTCGTCTGGGCAGTTTTAAAGTCACTCTGCAGTGCGGGCACTTTTTATAAATGTGCGAGGTATCTGCGCTTCTTGCTCTTTTTTGCTTTATTTTATCAGAAACGAAGAAAAGAATCTTTCTTAATTTTCTGTTTTCCGCCGCTCTCGCGTTTATATTTCTCGAAAGAAAGCGGAAGATCGCATAGATCATCAATGCATAAATTATCAGCTGAAGAACTATGAGTCTTAAAAAACTATTTATTACGGCAAGAACTACCGATATACCTACAAGGCAGTAAAAGAAAGTATCCACACCGTATCTGCCTTGCATAAACTGATAAAGTTTGTATCGAAAGCCCATAATATACCTCCGTGATTTTTTTATATACTAAATTATATCCGTAAATTATTAAGAAAGAATTAAATTAAATTGTATAATTTATTTTTTTATGTTATAATGAATTCACACCGACAGCGGTAAAACGCTGTCGAAATGCCTTGCGGCATTAAGAAAATCGGAGATTTTCATATAAATTCATTGAAACGATAAAATAGTCGCACTGCGGTGCGACGCGGCTGTCGCCTTACAAAGGCCCAAAGCCTTTGTTTTTTTATGTTATAATGTATAGTTGTTAGGGGATAGGATATGTTTTCAAAGGTTAAAAGTATCGGAATTTTCGGTATTGATTCATATATGATTGAAGTTGAGGCGGATATTTCTGGAGGTCTGCCGTCTTTTGATATAGTCGGCTTGCCTGACGCGGCAGTTAAGGAATCCCGCGATAGGGTAAGAGCGGCAGTGAAGAACTGCGGCTTTAAATTTCCCACAGGCAGGATCACAGTAAATTTAGCTCCTGCGGATATGAAAAAAGAGGGAGCAGTCTATGATCTTCCCGTGCTCATCGCTATTCTTTCCGCGTCAAAACAGCTTGTTTTGCCCGATGATGACTCCGTTTTTATAGGCGAAGTTTCTTTAAGCGGTGAAGTAAGAAAGGTAAACGGCGTGCTTGCTATGGTGATCACTGCAAAGCAAAGCGGCGTTAAAAATGTATTTGTCCCCGAGTATAATGCCTGCGAGGCGGCGGCGATCGACGGAATAAACGTCTATGCCGTTAAAAATATCAAGCAGCTTTTCGATCATCTTACAAATGTTTTACCTATTGAAAAAGAGCAGTTTAAAATTGCCACGGCGCCGTCAAGCGAATCGTTGCTTGATTTTTCCGATGTTAAAGGTCAGATCTTAGCCAAAAAAGCTTTAGAGGTTGCGGCGGCAGGAGGGCATAACATATTGCTTATCGGTCCTCCCGGAAGCGGTAAAAGTATGCTTGCTAAAAGATTGCCGTCAATCCTGCCGGAAATGACCTTTGAAGAGTCTATCGAAACCACTAAAATTCACTCTGTAGCAGGTATTCTTAAAAAGGACGAGCCTATCATTACCTGCCGCCCTTTCAGAGCTCCTCACCACACGGTATCATCTGCCGGTCTTATCGGCGGCGGCTCTGTGCCCAAACCCGGCGAGGTATCGCTCGCGCATAACGGAGTTTTGTTTTTAGACGAGCTTCCCGAATTTAAAAGAGACGCTATGGAGGCACTCCGTCAGCCTCTTGAAGACGGGGTGATTACCGTATCGCGAGTCCACGCGTCTATTACATATCCGAGCGCTATAACGCTCGTTGCGGCGATGAATCCATGCCCCTGCGGGTATTACGGCCACCCTACTAAGCATTGCTCTTGCTCGCCGAATATGGTAAGAAAGTATTTAAACCGAATTTCAGGCCCTATGCTTGACAGGCTTGATATCCATGTCGAAGTTCCGCCGGTAGATTATCAGTCGCTCGCGAAAAGCTCTAAGGGCGAATCCTCCGCAGAGATCCGAGAGAGGGTAAATAAAGCGCGCTTTATTCAAAACGAGCGATATAAAGGCACAGGTATTCCATGCAATGCGAGAATAACTCCGTCACTGCTCAGAGAAGTATGTATTATGACTGACGACGCGTCAAAATATTTAAGCTTAAGCTTTGATAATCTCGGTCTTTCCGCCAGAGCTTATGATAGGATCTTAAAGGTTGCAAGAACAATAGCGGACCTTGACGGCAAAGAAGTAATAGAGAAAAAGCATATTTTGTCCGCTATTAGGTTTAGAAGTCTTGACAGGAAATATTGGGACGATTGATTTTCTCTCTTTGTAGGTTTGTCAATGATATGTTACACATTAGGGAAAGCAAATAAGACGTGTTTAGGAGAGAGCCAGTTAAGAGGACGCATAGGGAAATTGTTGTATTGACGCTGGCGAAGGGCTAATTGTTTTTTGAAATCATCGAAGGAAAAGAAAGTATGTCTGGCATAAAATTCCTCGTTATCCTTACGGTGACTGCGTTCTACCTTACCATTGTGTTTAGGAGTAAAAGGTTTGATTAACTTATGTCTGATTCCCATTTGTGCAAGGGTTTTCTCGAAAAGAGTCAGAGGTTTGGTTTTACCATTGCTCATTCGATTGGTAAATTCAAATCCATTATCGGTTTGAACACACTCAATAGCATAGGGAAACTTCTCTGCTACATGGAGAAGGAATTGTGTTGAAGAATAGGTGCTGTGCTCTTTGAAAGCTTCCAAATATCGAAAACGGCTGTATTCATCGATGAAAGTATATTGATAGAACTTCTCTCCTTTAGCATCACCGACAAGACAGGCAGCAGGTACAAATTTGACGTCAATCTGTACTCGTTGTCCGGGATATTGCATTTGCTCATAAGGTTTTGATTTTTCTTTTGGATTAGGCAGTTTGACGGGCTTGCCGTCTATTCTTCTTAAAAGACGATATAATCCGGAAATGGATCTGGTGTATCCTCGTTGACGGAGCTTAACCCAAAACACAACCAACCCCGCATAAGGATTTCGCCGGCGCATATTCTTGACGAGCGCTATCTCATCTTCTGTGTGCTGGTTTGGATGACTATGTGGCCGTCGAGAGCGATCTGCAAGCGAACGAACGGTTCCATCGTACTTTTCGCGCCAACGGTATATATTTTGCCTGCTTGTTCTATACCGTATCGCTGCTTTCGTTACTCCGTGTTCAAAAGAATATTCAATTACCACTTGCTTAAAATGCATATCTTGTGTTATCTTATTCATAGCGAATAGGGTGACACCTGCCTTTCGGTTTTGTTTTGAAGCAACTCAACCTTAACACAGGTCGCTCCTATTCGCTACCCTTTTTTTATTATTTGTCACACATCATTGTACAACCTACATTAAAACAAAACAGCTTAAGGAAAAACCTTAAGCTGTTTTAATTTTTAAAATTTATCTATTTTTCAACGACTAATAACACACCCTCCGGACCGATCTTTTGATTAGGCTCTGTTAACAGATCTTCGGAAATACATTTTTCAATCAGATCATTCAAAAGGTTGATTCCGGCAACCAACAGGTTATACGATTTGTATTCGTTTAAAAGGTGCTTTTGAATGTGCGAAACCATGTAAGTATGCAGTTCAGTTGCAATCTCTTTTGCAATATCTTCTATGGAGTCATAGTACCCGCAAAGAAGATTGCGGAAATTCTCCCAGTTCTTTTTTTCGATCGTAACGATTCGCGGCTCTAAAATCTCTCCGTTTTTTCTTAAAAAACCGCATGGGACACTTCTTCCTTTATAATATTGATGTAAAGAAAAGAAAGAAGGTTTTTATATGTATTATTTCAGAAAAAAGAGCACGGGAAAAATTATTCATACAGCCGATTGTTTCCATTTATTTAACACCGATATCAGAAATATCGGTTGGTTTGAAACATTATCTGAAGCATATGCAAAAGGATATAGACTTTGCAAGCACTGCAATCCGCTTTTTAAATATTTTAAAAAAGAAGAAGATCAAATTTATGATTTTTGCAGAGAAAAAGGAATGTCCGTTCGTCTTAACAACAGAAGCATTTCTGTAGATTCAATCTATAGTGTATGGAAAATTGCGCCGGATGAAAACAACAAAATAATCCTTTATCATAAAAATTCTTTTGAAACAAAAAAAGACTGTCTCAGCAAAATGGCAGGTTACCATTTACAGGGCGATGTTCGCAGAGAGAACATTTTAGGTTACTTAAATTACATAATTGATCACGATTATTTTCGTATGTTTAATCCTGTACACGTGCCTAAAAAAGCGATTGAATCGGCTCAGCCAAAAAAAGGACAAAAAAATACAGAAGTCAACAGATACGTATTAAAAAACATGAACGCAGGCAGGCTATAAATAACGTGATCGGTGTAATTGATTCGTTAAAAGTTCCGTCAGCTATGACAGCTTCCGCGGCAATGTAATATTTAAAAAGGAGTAAATTTATGAGTTTTAAAATCGGATTTTCGGTAGAAACAGAAAACGAAAATAAATGCAAAACAGTAAAAAAAGAAGTTCCCGTTATAAAGAAGTCGGTTGTACAAGTCTATTTTCCGGACAGGCACCTTACCTGCTCATATTTCAATGATAAATTTGATTTAAAATGCGGAGATCTTGTTTTTGTAGAGGGCAAACTTGAGGGATTGCAAGGTCAAGTTACTGATGTCAATTATAATTTTAAAATAAGATTGTCTGATTATAAGCGAATTTTAAGCGTAGCTGAAACAAATGTTATAGGAAAATTTCACTTAGCAGGTTCACACCTTATCACTGCCGATAAAAATGCAATTAATTACGATAAAATCATAACCTGGTTTAAAGCGCCTTCATATGAAGATGAGGAGTTTGTATTTTCTTATAATTCTGATGAGGTATTTAACTTAGAAGACTTCGGAAAAATGAAGATAGACAGCATAACCGCAGATAAAGGTTATGAGTATTTTATCAGAAATCAGGTGGAATATATCGAGCTTGACAGCGGTAAAGGAAGAGCAATTGTGACAGGAAGTAAACCTTATGAAGTTGAGTTTAACTATGAAAACGGACAAATCAGCGGACTTGTGTGCGATTGTTACTGTACAGGCACCTGTAAGCATGAATTCGCAACAATGCTTCAGTTAAAAGAAACTCTTGATTTTATTGAAAAAGAATATTCAGATATCAACTCGAATTCATATTTTGCTGCAGTAAACAGATCAACTTTTTTCAAAATTATTATCGACGGCAAAAGAGCGGCACATTTACTTTTTCATAATTTTAGTATAAACAGTTGAGTCTAAAAGCTTTTTGCGATATAATAAGCATAGTTCTTCAAAGGAGAGCAGATATGAATAATATATAGTTTGGTTTCTTATTATGTTGCCTTGCAGCGCTTTGTTTAGTATCATAAGAGTATATGCTTTTTTTAGGAAAAAGCATATGTGGTTTTGGTCCATGTCGACCGTAGATGAAACGGAAATTGCCGATATTCCCGCTTATAACCGCGCTAACGGAATAATGTGGATAGTATTTTCTATTCCGTTATGGTTATCAGCATTTTTGGGCTCCCGGCACGCAATAATATCGCTTGTTTTGATTATTTTAAGCTGCGTTATCGGACTTCCGGCTCTTGTGATAGTATATAAGAGGATATATGCAAAATATAAATGTTAAGTGACTTCTTTTTTATAAAATGACCGAAAGCAGAGAAAAACTTTGCTTTCGGTCATTTTTTATTGTTGCTTTTAAATTATAGGTATATTGAGAAGAATTTTGCGTCGTCACTTTCAAAATTAGCGGCAGACGCATAGTCGCACATAACATATTCATTTGATTTACCGTCAACAGCAATATTAACTCTTGTGACAACAAGACAGTTAGAATTGTTCTTGAGTTGAGGCGCAGTTATTTTGGTAATGCTTTTGCCGTAAAGAGAATCGGCCGTAAACATATCGCTCTCTTCGGCTCCGAATCGTTTTGTTCGGGCTAATATAACAGGACCGCGGCGCAGTACAATTTTTGAGCTTTTTAGCATACTTTCTTTATTGCAAACGCCGTAAACGCTGTCTACCCATCTTACAAGATGATAATCGCCCTCCGGTATAGGCGACCATTTTCTTTCGATCACTTGAACCGTCATATCAAATTTTATTCTTAAAATTGTCGTGCCGGGATTAAGCTTGACTTCATAATATTCACCGCATTTGACCGGAATTTCATCGTCAAGATTTATGCGCAGCTTTGTATTTTTGCTCCATTCGGGAACTCTAAGATAAAGCTTTTTGCCGGGTTTGGGGTTTCTTACGGAGAGTCCGACCGATCCGCCGTCAGTGTATCCCGAACCTACGCAGATTTCGGTATCTTCAAATTTAACATAGCTTTGATTGTATAAGTTAATAAAATAACCGCTTTCATTCTCAGTAACAGCGGTTACGGCGGCATTTGCAAATCCGCGCCCCACATTGTTAAGGCAGCAATGCTGATATTTGGTTTCACATTGAGGTACGGCGTTCCAGTGCCTGCCTGCGGAACGGACAAAAAATGCACCGCTCTTTCCGTTTGAATATACCCCTGCCAAAAAAGCGTTTAAAAATGCTTTTTCAAAGGAATTTATATATTTAATATTTCCTGTAATCTTAAACAGCTCGTGGCACAAACGCATCCAATGAATTACATCGCAAACTTCGGTTGCGGCGTCGGCATAATCTGACGCATTATGATATCTTTCGCAATATCCGACCGAGCCTAAAATGTTAGATTCATATTTGACGAGAGTTTCGTAAAAAGATTCGGATGCTTCGAGCAAAATTCTGTCGCCGGTCAAACGGTATAACTCAAGAATACCGTCAAAGCAGCTCGTCATTTCATAAGCTTTGGGCAGCCAGCCGTCGTTAATATCATACCATTCGGCAACAGGTTTTTTTGAAAGAGCGTTGTATAAAAGATTCGGTCTTTCATTATCATCGCGAGACCATTCTTTAACTATATCTTGACCGAATTTCAAGTATTTATCATCGGCTGTGATTTTGTAAAGAATAAGCATAGGTTTAAGAATTGAGCATGACGAAAGACCGTCCATAACGCCGCTGTCTTTAACCCGCTTTCCGTCTGCTTCAAACTTAGCAATTATCCAATCCGCAAGTTTTACTGCGCCGGACAAAATTTGCTCTTCATCAAGATAATCATAGGCTTCGACCAAACCCCACAGGGTGTATTTCATACCCCAGATATTCCAGCAGTAGTCATTTTCCCAACCGGAGTAAAGAGCGGATTTTTTAGCGTCAAAAGGATATATATTATCCGAATTTCTGTATGTAGAAAGGTAACCGTCTTTTCGCTGCAACGAGAGTATTTTATAGCACGATCTTTTAAGAGATTCTTTTAATTTTTCGTCGTTTTTATATCTGCAGCATCTCACAGCGCTTAGCATGAGCTTGCCCCAAAATTCGCTGCGCCAGGAGCCAAAGGTGTATATATCGTCATACTGCGTGGCAAAAAAATCTTCGGCTTCACGAAGAATTTCCTCAATTGCAAAGTTACTGCTTATTCGCTCATAGATAAATCGGTCAAAGCGGGCGCCTATTTCACCCTCTAAAAAGCAGGAACCGAGCGGAGCCGTTTGCATTATATCTTTAACTTTATATTAAACTTTGTAACTCATAAGGTTTCTCCTTTTTAAGTGAAAAAAATATTAACGGTGTAATTATATAAAGCGTAACTTAATTTGTCAATCTGAATTTTAAGGGTTTAATACAACATAGGTTGTAGGCATTTCAAGAGAATACACAAAATTTAATCACCGAATTTAGCTTTTATTTGTTCGTTAATAATGGCGTGCATTATAGGCACAACTTCCATATCATCTTTATGCACCGAAATCGTTGCAATATCGTCATTTTCCTCCATAAGATATTGCTGATTATATTGACTAAAAAGCACCTCGAATTTTAAAAAAATTTAAAGCGTCTGTAAATTATAGCTAAGAAAAAACCGGCAAACATCTTACGGTGCTTGCCGGTTTTTGGTCGGGGTGACAGGGCTCGAACCTGCGACATCCAGTTCCCAAAACTGGCGCGCTACCAACTGCGCTACACCCCGAAATATTTAATTTTTTTATCTGTGGGATACTATGTGGTCGCCAGCCTATTATAACACAAATCGACGGAAAAATAAATAGTCAAAACCTGCACGCCGCACCACATAAATAAGCTTACAACAGCTTATCTATAATACACCATAAAAAAGTATTTGTCAAGAAAACAAACAAATGTTTTTTGGTGTTTACTTTGCCGAAAATTATGGTATAATATAGATACATTAGAAATTTTCGGGGTAAAAAAGCTTTGGATAAATTTATACTTCATTCTGAATATAAGCCTACCGGTGATCAGCCGGAGGCAATAAAAAAACTCACAGCCGGGATAAATGCCGGTAACAGAGAACAGGTACTCTTAGGTGTTACCGGCTCGGGCAAGACCTTTACAATGGCGAATATTATCGCAAATATCAACCGCCCGACGCTGGTGCTCGCTCATAACAAAACTCTTGCGGCTCAACTGTGTTCGGAATTTAAAGAATTCTTTCCCGAAAATGCGGTGGAGTATTTTGTATCTTACTATGATTATTATCAGCCCGAAGCCTATATTCCCGGCACCGATACCTATATTGAAAAAGATTCTGCTATAAATGATGAGATAGATAAACTGCGCCACAGCGCGACCTGTGCGCTGTCGGAAAGGCGCGATGTTATAATAGTCGCCTCCGTTTCCTGTATTTACTCTTTAGGAGATCCTATAGATTACAGAAATATGGTAATATCGTTAAGGCAGGGAATGGTAAAAACAAGAGAAGAGCTGATTCATAAGCTTGTCGATTTGCAGTATGAAAGAAACGATATAAACTTTACCCGAAACAAATTCAGGGTAAGAGGGGATACGGTGGAAATTTATCCTGCTTACGCTTATGAAAGTGCTGTGCGAGTAGAGCTTTTCGGCGATGAAATAGACAGAATTTCTGAAATAAATACAGTCACCGGAAATGTCAAGCAGACTCTTTCTCATATTGCAATTTATCCCGCCTCTCATTATATTGTACCGCACGAAAAAATGGAAAAGGCGCTTTCTTCCATTAAAGATGAAATGGAAGAAAGGGTAAAATTCTTTACAGACTGCGGCAAACTCATTGAAGCTCAGCGAATAAGGCAAAGAACCGAATATGATATAGAAATGCTCCGCGAGATCGGAGTTTGCAAAGGTATAGAAAATTATTCGAGAGTTTTGTCGGGCAGAAAACCCGGCAGTACTCCGCCGACTTTGCTCGATTATTTCCCCGATGATTTTCTGCTTTTTGTAGACGAATCACACGTTACGCTGCCGCAGGTCAGAGGAATGTACGCAGGCGACAGGGGAAGAAAAGAAACGCTCGTTGAATACGGATTTCGTTTGCCCTCGGCTTACGACAACAGACCGCTGAATTTCGAAGAATTCTATTCGCATATTAATCAGGCGGTATTTGTTTCAGCTACTCCCGGGGAATTTGAAAAATCGAAAGCATCGCAGATAGTCGAACAGGTAATAAGACCTACGGGACTTTTGGACCCTCCGGTCACCGTTAAACCGAGCGAAGGTCAGATAGACGACCTTGTGTCCGAAATAAATTTAATAACCGAAAAGGGCGAGCGCACTCTTGTAACAACGCTCACAAAGAAAATGGCGGAGGATCTTACGGATTATCTTAAAAATCTCGATATAAAAGTAAGATATATGCATTCGGATATTGATACAATCGAAAGAATGCAGATAATCAGGGATTTAAGACTCGGAGAATTCGATGTGCTTGTGGGAATAAACCTTTTAAGAGAGGGACTTGATATCCCCGAAGTATCGCTTGTCGCTATTCTTGACGCCGATAAAGAGGGCTTTCTGCGCAGCGAAACCTCGCTTGTGCAGACTATAGGCAGAGCCGCGAGAAATGCTGACGGTAAGGTGATAATGTATGCCGATTCCGTCACCCCGTCAATGGAAAGAGCAATTTTCGAAACCGAAAGAAGACGGTCTATCCAACAGGAATATAATGAAAAGCACGGTATTACTCCTAAAACTATCAAAAAAGATGTTCGCGAGATAATAGAGATAGGCGTTAAAGAGGATAAGAGCGATAAAAAACTTACTAAAGCTGAAAAAGACGCGCTTATCAAGCGCCTGACCGAGGAAATGAAGCAGGCGGCAAAAATTCTTGAATTTGAGCAGGCGGCATTTCTGCGCGATAGGATAGAAAAACTGAAAAAACAATAAAACGAGGGTGTAAAAGGTTTTGGCTAACGATAAAATTATTATTAAAGGTGCAAGAGAGCATAATCTCAAAAATATCGACGTTACATTTCCGCGGGATAAGCTTGTGGTTTTTACAGGTCTTTCGGGAAGCGGAAAATCTTCGCTTGCTTTTGATACCGTTTATGCGGAAGGGCAGAGAAGATATGTCGAATCGCTTTCAAGCTATGCGAGGCAGTTTTTAGGCCAAATGGAAAAGCCGGATGTCGATTCTATTGAGGGACTTTCGCCCGCAATTTCCATTGACCAGAAAACGACCTCCAAAAACCCCCGATCCACTGTCGGAACCGTAACCGAAATATACGATTACTTAAGGCTTTTGTTTGCAAGAGTGGGAACTCCCCATTGCCCGGTGTGCGGAAAGGTAATAAGCCAGCAGACTACCGATCAGATAGTCGATTCGCTTATGAAGCTTGATCAGGGGACCAAAATTCAGATATTATCACCCGTTATAAGATCGAGAAAAGGCGAGCATATAAAAGAGCTTGACGGATTGCGCAAATCAGGCTATGTCAGAGTGAGAATTGACGGAAATATCTTCGACCTTTCAGAGGAAATTAAGCTTGAAAAAAATAAAAAGCACACTATAGAGGCTGTTGTGGACAGGCTTGTTATTAAGCCTGAAATCTCTTCAAGACTGACAGATTCGGTATCGACTGCTCTTTCACTTTCCGGCGGCCTTGTCAGCGCGGATATAATAGGGGGAGAAGAACTGCAATTTTCGCAGACTTATGCCTGCGAGGAGCACGGTATAAGTATTCCCGAGCTTACTCCCGCAATGTTTTCTTTCAATAATCCCACCGGCGCCTGCCCTACCTGCACAGGTATCGGCAGCTTTATGAAGATCGATCCGAGGATCATAATTAATGATGAAAACAAATCTCTTACCGACGGTTGTATAAAAGCTTCCGGCTGGGGAGTAAACAGTTGGTTTCACCCCGATGCCGGGGCAATAGCAACTATGTATTATCAGGGAATCGCCGATTATTATGATTTTGATATCAATACTCCCTGGAAAGATATTCCGAAAGCGGCGCAAAACGCCGTACTTTACGGAACAGGAGATAAAAAGCTTAAGCTCAAAAGGTCTGCTGAATGGGGCGGAGGGAATTATGAAGCTCCTTTTGAAGGAGTGGTAAATAACCTTGAGCGCAGGTATAAAACAACCCAAAGCGATTATGCAAGAAGCGAGCTTGAAAGCTATATGACCGAGTGCGTTTGCCCCGACTGCAAAGGGGCAAGATTAAAGCCTGAATTTCTTGCGGTGACCGTCGGAGGAAAGAATATCAAAGAATTTTGCGATCTTTCTGTGAATGATGAGCTTGATTTTATTTCAGGTCTTGAATTTTCGGGAAGCGACGAAATGATTGCAAAACCTATCTTAAAGGAAGTAAAAGAAAGGCTTTCTTTCTTAAAAAGCGTAGGTCTTGAATATCTTTCTCTTTCGAGGTCTTCAGGTACTTTGTCGGGCGGAGAATCGCAGAGAATAAGACTTGCAACACAGATAGGTTCTTCGCTTGTCGGTGTGCTGTATATCCTCGATGAGCCGAGTATCGGTCTTCACCAAAGAGATAACGAAAGACTGCTTGAAACTCTTAAAAAATTAAGAGATATCGGCAATACTTTGGTCGTAGTCGAGCACGACGAGGATACCATGCGCGCCGCCGACTATATTGTGGATATCGGCCCGGGTGCGGGTATTCACGGCGGAAATGTAGTCTTTACGGGAACGCCTGAAGAACTTGAAAGCTGCACTCAGTCCATAACTTCCGATTATCTTACAGGCAGAAAGAAAATACCTGTCCCTGCAGAGCGCAGAAAGGGAAACGGACTTTTCTTAAAAATAAAAGGAGCTAAAGAAAATAACCTTAAAAATATTTCGGTTAAAATTCCTTTGGGTGAGTTCGTTTGCGTGACAGGTGTTTCCGGTAGCGGAAAATCCTCGCTTGTAAACGATATTCTTTATAAAGAGCTTGCAAATAAATTAAATCGGGCAAAAACTTTCCCGGGTATGTTCAAAGAAATCGAGGGAATAGAAAATCTCGATAAAGTCATTAATATCGATCAGTCGCCGATAGGCAGAACGCCACGAAGCAATCCCGCCACTTATACCGGCGTATTTACCGATATAAGAGATCTTTTTGCAAACACAAAAGAAGCAAAGGCAAAAGGGTTTAATGCAGGCAAGTTTTCCTTCAATGTTAAAGGCGGAAGATGTGAGGCATGCCAGGGCGACGGTATAATTAAAATAGAAATGCATTTTCTCCCCGATATTTATGTTCCGTGCGAGGTGTGCGGAGGCACTCGTTACAGCAGGGAAGTTTTGTCGGTAAAGTATAAGGATAAAAGCATTTACGATGTGCTTGAAATGACGGTCGAAGAGGGAATGTACTTTTTTGAAAATCATAATAGGATATACAGAAAGCTTAAAACTCTTTTTGATGTCGGTCTCGGCTATATCAAGATAGGTCAGCCTGCGACAACTCTATCCGGCGGCGAGGCGCAGAGAGTAAAACTCGCAACGGAACTTTCGAAAAAATCTACAGGCAAAACCGTATATATTCTCGACGAACCGACAACCGGTCTTCACACCGCCGATGTTCACAAGCTTATCGAGGTTTTGCAAAGGCTTGTAGACGCGGGCAACAGTATAATCGTTATAGAGCATAATCTCGAAGTGATAAAAACCGCAGATTATATTATCGACCTCGGTCCTGAGGGCGGCGATAAAGGCGGCACTGTGGTATGCTCCGGCACACCCGAAAAGGTGGCAGCATGCGAAGAATCTTACACCGGAAAATTCTTAAAGCCGCTATTAAGTAAAAATAATAAAAAGTAATACAGATTGAATCTATCCCACAGGTTAAAATCAAATAAAGGAGAATAATTCATATGAAAGAAAACAGGAAACTGTTAAAAGAAGTTCTCAAAGATATTCGTCATGATATGACAGATGAGGAAGTGCTCAATCTGTTGGCAGACAGCAAAATTTCAACAAGACCCGAAAATGAAAAATATACCCTCGGTCAGCGTGCCGCGGATTCTATTGCAAAATTTGCCGGAAGTTGGGCTTTTATCTTCTCATTCACCGGCATGCTTATTTTTTGGATGATTGTTAATGTTATACTTGCATCTAAAGCATTTGACCCATATCCTTTTATTTTGTTGAATCTGGTGCTGTCATGCGTGGCTGCTATTCAGGCACCGCTGATTATGATGAGCCAGAATCGTCAGGAGGAAAAAGATCGCCGAAGAGCAGAAAATGATTACAAAGTCAATTTAAAAACCGAAATTATGATTGAAGATCTTTATGATAAGATAAACGTCATTCTTGCAAAACAATCTATGTTAGAAAAGCAGATGTCAGAAAATAATAAAAACTGCGATAAAAAAAGCTGAGATATTTTATTTTTTAAATCCATATAGATGATACAATCATGGAACGACACTGCCATATTATGGAATTGACCCGATTGTATTCTCTTTCCGCATATTTCACTTGATTTTGTCATACAATTAAACAGTCCTTAATGGAGTTGAGTTGTATGAGAGAGTTGAGTGATAAACGCGCGGTGGAGCTTGGGGAATATATAATAGATACCGGCTCCACTGTACGCGCCGCGGCAAGGGTCTTCAGCATTTCCAAAAAGCACGGTACATACGGCAGTAACAATCGGGAACGGTTTGTATGGCTGGTAGCATAACCACCGCAAAACCGCATAAATAAACGCTTTCAGCACGGTTTCACGCCGTGCTGATTTTTTGTTCTATTAGGAAGTGTAACGGCAAAATCTCGGCTAAAATAGGATTGTTTCACATTTTAGCCGAAGTTTTCGTTGACTTTGCGGGCATAATAAAGTATAATAATCATGAAAAAAATTATACTCAGCCGAGGTGTATTATGGCCTATATTAATCGACATATGGAACAGCGTATCAACAAACTGTCAAAGACTTGGTCAGCAATTTTGCTTACCGGTCCGCGTCAGTCCGGTAAAACGACGATGCTAAAAAACCTTGCCGAGAAAGAAAATATCGGGCGGGAATATATTTCGCTTGACGATTTAACCGTCAGAGAAATGGCAAAAAACGATCCGAAAATGTTTTTGCAGCTTCATAAACCGCCGATTATTATTGATGAGGTTCAGTATGCGCCGGAGCTGTTTACCTATATCAAAATCCATGTAGATACCTATCATAATCCCGGCGATTTTTGGCTGACCGGTTCGCAGGTTTTCAGCTTAATGAAAGGTGTTCAGGAGTCACTCGCCGGCAGAGTTGCCCTTTTGCATATGTCGCCGCTTTCTCAAAGGGAAATTGTCGGCGCACAGCCACTCCCATTTACCACCGATTTTGAGGCGCTGGCGGCGGACAGTAAAATTATAAAACCGCTCACCACACCCGAAATGTATGAGCGTATATGGAACGGCTGTATGCCGGGGGTGCTCAGCGGAGCGTACACCGACCGAAATATGTATTATTCCTCTTATCTTTCCACCTATATTGAGCGTGATGTCCGTGAGCTTTCGGGCGCGATAGACGCTTTAAAATTTGCAAAATTCATCACGGCGGTAGCCGCCCGTGCCTCCCAGCTTGTGAATTATAAAGCGATTGCCGATGACGCGGATATCGATCAGGTTACCGCAAAAGCCTGGCTGCAAATTCTTGAAACTTTGGGGATTATTTTTCTGCTGCACCCGTATTCCAACAATGTGCTGAAAAGGACCATTAAAACTCCGAAGCTGTATTTTTATGATACGGGTCTTGTTTGCTATCTTACAAAATGGTCGTCGCCCGAGGTTGCCGAAAGCGGTGCCATGAGCGGCGCACTGCTTGAAAACTTTACGGTTTCTGAGATTATGAAAAGCTATCAGAATGCCGGAAAAGAACCGTACCTCAATTATTACCGCGACCGAGATGCAAGAGAGATCGATGTAATTATTGAGGGCGACGGTAAACTGTGTCCGCTTGAAATTAAAAAAACAGCCACCCCCGATAAGCGGATTACCAAGACTTTCAGCCTTATCGATAAATCGCCCTTGGTGCTCGGCACCTCCGCCGTGCTCTGCATGAGCGACCGCCTCTCTGCCTTCGACAGAGAAAACCTCATTGTCCCGATTTGGATGATATAAAGGAGTAATTTTATGAAAGATACAGAACGCCGCGCCGCAGCAAAAAATTTTTCTGAGTATTGGAAAGAAAGAGGATATGAAAAGGGCGAAAGCCAACCGTTTTGGCTTTCCCTTCTTCGTGATGTACTGGGAGTGGAATCACCGGAACAATTCATAACATTTGAGGAACAGGTGCGTCTTGATCATACAAGCTTTATTGATGGAATAATACCGTCCACTCACGTTTTGATTGAGCAAAAAGGCAAAGGAAAAGACCTGAAAAAACCAATCAAACAGTCAGACGGGACATTGCTTACACCGTTTCAGCAAGCGCAACGCTATTCTGCCGTTTTACCGTATTCACAACGACCTCGTTGGATTATCACTTGTAATTTTGAGGAATTCTTGGTTTATGATATGGAAAAGCCAAATGGGGAACCGGAACAAATTTTTCTGAAGGATCTTGCAAAGGAATATTATCGGCTGATGTTCCTTGTTGATGCAGACGATGAAAATATCCGACGTGAAATGGAAGTATCTATTCAAGCAGGTAATTTGGTAGGAATCCTATATGATGAAATTCTGAAACAGTATCACGACCCGGGAAATGAAAATTCGCTGAAAAGCCTTAATAAATTAATTGTCCGTATCGTATTTTGCCTTTACGCTGAAGATGCCGGCATATTCGGAGGTCACTCTAAGTTTCATAATTACATTAATTCTTTTTCCTCACGTGATATGCGTAAGGCACTTATTGAATTGTTCAAAATTCTTGATACAAAACCGGAGGATAGGGACCCGTATGAGGATGAGCAACTCAGCGGTTTCCCTTATGTGAACGGTGGATTGTTTGCGGATGAAAACATTGAAATTCCGCAAATGAATGATAAAATTCGAAATCTGCTTCTTCATAATGCCAGCGAAGATTTCGATTGGAGCGATATCAGCCCAACTATATTCGGGGCTGTGTTTGAAAGCACATTAAATCCGGAAACGCGCCGCAGCGGTGGAATGCACTATACCTCTATTGAGAATATTCATAAAGTGATAGATCCGTTATTCCTGGATGAACTTCGTGCAGAATTAGAGGAAATTAGAGCTGTCAAGGTGACAAAACTGAGGGAAACAAAGATAAATGCTTTTCGTGAAAAACTTGGCAGTCTAACATTTTTTGATCCTGCTTGCGGTTCTGGGAATTTTTTAACCGAAACCTATATTTCTTTGCGTCGTTTGGAAAACGAAGCAATTGATATTGTAAATCATGGTCAAATATTGATGGATTTTACTGAAATCATTAAGGTTTCCATTGGACAGTTTTATGGAATAGAAATAAATGATTTTGCTGTAACGGTTGCAAAAACCGCCCTTTGGATTGCTGAAAGTCAAATGATGAAAGAAACAGAGATAATAGCCCACACTAATCTTGACTTTTTACCGCTTAAGTCGTACGCAAACATTGTTGAAGGCAATGCCCTCCGCATAGATTGGGGAAGTGTTGTTCCAAAGGACAAACTCAATTATATTATGGGGAATCCCCCTTTTGTGGGCTATTCGTTACAATCAACATGGCAAAAGCAGGATATTCGTTCAATATATTTGGATGAAAAAGAAAAACCTTATAAAACAGCCGGAAAAATTGATTATGTATCCGGTTGGTATTTTAAGGCGGCTCAAATGATTGCAAACACAAATATTAAAGTTGCATTTGTATCGACAAATTCTATTACACAAGGCGAACAGGTGGCAGCGGTATGGAAACCTCTGTATGATCGATTTAATATTCATATTGATTTTGCTTATCGCACATTCCGTTGGGATAGTGAGGCAAGTGTTAAAGCACATGTTTACTGTGTAATAGTTGGATTTAGCACCGTTAATAACATACAAAAAAAACAGTTATATTCTTCCGAAAGAATGCAATTGGTTGAGAATATAAATGCTTATTTAATGAGTGCACCTAATATTTTTATCGAAAGTAGACATAAACCTATCGAAAAAGATATATTGCCGATGGTTTACGGTAGCAAACCTACAGATAATGGGTATTTGTTTTTATCTCATGAAGAAAAGCAAGAAGTTTTAACTAAAGAACCACAAATAGAAAAGTACATAAAACCTTTTTTGGGAGCAACAGAGTTTATAAATAAAAAAGAACGATATTGCCTTTGGCTTGTTGATGCCTCTCCAAATGAGATGAGGAATTCAAAGTTTATTTTTGAAAGAATACATAAAGTAAGAGATTTTAGATTAAAAAGTGAAAAATCTGCGACAAGGGAGAGCGCAAAAACACCGTATTTGTTTCAGGAAATCAGGCAATCGTTAGATAATTATATTTTGGTGCCTGCTCATACCGGTGGAAGCCGCAGATATATCCCAATTGGCTTTGAAAATAAGGACGTTATTTGTGGAAATGCTAACTTGTCTATTCCAAATGCTGATTTATATTATTTCGGAATATTGACATCAAATGTTCATATGGCTTGGATGCGTGCGGTTTGTGGGCGATTGAAGAGTGATTACAGGTATTCGGCGAAAATTGTTTACAATAACTTCCCATGGCCTACACCCACAGAAGAGCAAAAGGCAGCAATTAAAAAAACAGCACAAGCCATTCTTGATGCCCGTGCAATTTATCCTGATTGTTCTCTGGCAGATTTGTATGACGAGATTGCTATGCCGCCTGAACTTCGTAAGGCGCACCAAGCGAATGATCGTGCTGTAATGCAGGCATATGGGTTTGATGTGAAAACTATGACAGAAAGTACCTGTGTTGCAGAACTTATGAGGATTTATCAAATATTAACAAAAGCAAAATAGACGTAATCCGATATTTGAATATTAATATATTTGTGGAGAAATTTGTCTAATTCTTAGAGGTAATTTTTTACTACGATATATTTCCTTTTAGGAAGATATTTAATGAAAGGCACAAATCAAGAAAAGCTACGTTTTGCCATTACTAAGAACAGAAAGCAGCCTTTGTAATTCCCAAAGGCTGTCTATTCTTGTTTTTTTATTTTTGATAGTTCGTTATAAATACCGTAATAAATAAAAAGAATATTTCATACAATTAAACAGTCCTTAATGGAGTTGAGTTGTATGAGAGAGTTGAGTGATAAACGCGCGGTGGAGCTTGGGGAATATATAATAGATACCGGCTCCACTGTACGCGCCGCGGCAAGGGTCTTCAGCATTTCCAAAAGCACGGTACATAAAGATGTTACGGTAAGATTGCATGACATAGACAGCGAGCTTTGCAAACAGGTTAAAGCCGTGCTTGAAAAAAACAAGTCTGAACGCCACATAAGGGGAGGACTCGCAACCAAAAAGAAATATAAAAAAGAAAAAATGAGTCTGTAGAAATTCTACAGACTCATTTTTTAATCAGTATAGTTTTAAATCGATCCAAAGGTTTTCGTAATAATTTCTTATTTCAGGATCGATATCGTGATAGTACTGCGTTTTCGGTTTATCCTTATCCTCAGGGTAAAGAATTTCATTTTTATAATAGCAGTAATCCTCGTTTTCTACAACAGCGGTGTTAGGCGAAGCGTAACCGATATATTCCGCATTTGCAAGAGCAATTTCGGGCTCGAGCAGGAAATTTATATACATTTTAGCGGCTTTTAGGTGCTTTACGCTTGACGGGATACAAACCGCATCTACAAAGATATTGGTGCCCTCTTTCGGATAGAAAAATCCGAGATCTTCGTTATTATCTAACATTGTTAGATAATCGCCTGCGTAATAAGGACCTATAGCGGCTTCGCCGGTTTCCATTTTACCGTAAATCTCGTCCATAACATAAGACTGCAAAACGGACTTGCCTTTTTTGAGAAGCTTTAGCGCTTTATCCCAGTCGGCTTTGTTTGTCGTATTGAGGTCCTGACCTAAAATCATCTGGGCTGTCATAAAGCCGTCGCGCGGGTTGCTGAAATTAAGCGACATATCCTGATATTTTTTATCCCAAAGCGTTTTCCAGGAATGCTCAGGCTCGCCGATTAGCGCCTTATTATAAATAACTCCGACCATACCGACATTATAAGTTACCGTGTATTCATTATTCTCATCATAGAAAAGATTTTTATATTCATCGGAGATATACTTATAATTTGAAAGCTCGCTTGTATTGAATTTTGTGAGCATATTTTCATTTTTAAGACGCTCTATCATATAATCCGACGGGATAATTATATCATATGATACTCCGCCGTTTTTAAGCTGGGAATACATTGTTTCGTTGCTTTCAAAGGTCGAATAATTGACCTTAATACCTGTGAGTTTTTCAAATTCGCGGTTTACGTCTATACTGCCGTCGGAACCGTCGGAAATGTACTCGCCCCAGTTATAAACATTAAGAGTTGTTCCGGCAAGCTCTTTTGTATACTCGCCTTTAAGATCAAGCTCGGCATAATCATAGCCGCAGGAAGAAAGCATAGCGCAAATAACAGAAACACTTATAAATATTGAGAGGAATTTTTTAAATGCGGACATTTGCATTCCTCCTTGTTTCACTTTTTGACTGCAGAGCATTATAAAGCACGAGCAGAACAAAGACGCTTATAAATATAACCGTTGAGAGAGCGTACACATCAGGTCCTACGGTTTTTTTGGTCATATTGTAAATTACTATAGGTAAGGTCTGATAATGGCCGCAGGTGAAATAGCTTATAACAAAATCGTCAAGAGAAAGAGTGAAAGCCATTATAAAGCCTGTGAAAATCCCGTTTGAAACAGAGGGAATTATAACCTTGAAAAAAGCCTGAAGAGGCGTGCAGCCGAGGTCTAATGCCGCTTCGTGAAGGTTTCTATCCGTCTGAGCGAGCCTTGGCATAACAGATAATATAACATAAGGTAAGTTAAAGGTTATGTGAGCTATTAACACCGTTAAAAAGCCAAGGGATTCCGAAAGACCTATGATCTTGCCTATGAATACAAACAACAGCATAAGCGAAACGCCTGTTACAATATCCGCGTTCATCATAGGTATGTTTGTCACGGTCATAACAAAGCTTCTTGATATTTTTTTTCTAAGCGCTGTTATTCCTACTGCCGCGGCAGTTCCGAGCACCGTTGAGATAACTGCCGATAAAACTGCGATAATCAGAGTGTGCTCTAAAGCCGAGAGCATTGTACTGTTAAAGATAAGGCCTGCATACGGTTGAAGCGAAAAGCTTTCGAACACCCAAACGCTGTTGCCCGAATTGAATGAGAAAAACACCATTACTGTAACGGGTGCGTAAAGAAAGAATATAATAAGTCCTACATAAAATCTTGAGAGAGCTTTCATACCGTCACGCTCCCTTCATCATCCGAAAACTTATTCATAACGGCAAGACAAATAAGGATCATCACCATTAAAACAAGCGAAAGAGCGGAAGCCACGCTGTAGTATTCAGGGCCTGTATTAAAAAGGTATTCTATAGCGTCGCCTATAAGCAAGGTTTTGTTTCCGCCGAGCTTTTGCGAGATATAGAATGTGCTGACGCTCGGCACAAAAACCATAGTGATTCCCGAAATCACTCCCGGAAGAGAGAGTGGGAATATTACCTTTTTGAGTTTTAAAGGACCGTTTGCTCCAAGATCTTCGGAAGCTTCCAAAAGAGAATTATCTATTTTAGACATTACCGTGTAGATAGGCAGAATCATATACGGAATAAAATCATACACCATTCCGAGAATTACGGCGCCGGGTGTATTTATAAGCTTAAGCGGACCTAAGCCTAATTTTCCGAGCAGTGAATTTATTATACCCGTGTTTGCAAGGATAGATATCCACGAATAGGTTCTTATAAGAAAATTCATCCACATAGGGAGCATAACTATAAGCATTATCATCCGCTGGTTGCTTATCTTCATTTTAGTCATAAAATACGACATCGGATAAGCAAGAATTAAAGTAATTACAGTGGCGATAGCCGCATAAATAATCGATATGAAAAAGGCATTCTTATATTTTCCTATCGATTTTAAATTTTCTAAGGTGAAAGCACCCGCCTCGTTTGTAAGCGCAAAATAGACCATTATAAAAAGAGGCACTATAATAAAAATTGCGGACCAGACGATATAAGGAGCGGCGACAAGCCTTGAGCCGAAAGATTTTTTCTCCATTATTTATCCTCCTCCGGCAGTTCGGTATCGGAAAGATGGTCCATCTCTTCGCTGTAAGAGCTGTAATCTCCGTAAAGTCCGGAATATTCGGATTTTTTCATAATATGGATAGCGTCGGGCTCGATATAAAGCCCAACTTCTTCTCCCACTTTATGTTCTTCGGTAGTCTGTATCATCCATTTAAAGCCGCCGATATCGACGATTATTTCATAATGAACGCCTAAGAAATCGACCGAGGTAACCAATCCTTTTAACATTCCGCTGGATATATCGACTATATCTACATCTTCCGGTCTTACTACGACATCAACCTGTTCGTTTTCCTCAAATCCTTTATCGAGGCATTCGAAATTATTGCCGGAAAAATTGACATAAAAGTCTTTTATCATCGTACCGTCAAGAATATTCGACTCGCCGATAAAATCTGCAACAAAAGCGTTTTGCGGCTCGTTATAGATATCCTGCGGAGTGCCTACCTGCTGAATTCTTCCCTTATCCATAACAACCACTCTGTCCGAAAGAGTGAGAGACTCTTCCTGATCGTGGGTTACGAATATAAAGGTAATTCCGAGCTTTCTTTGAATATTGCGAAGCTCTTTTTGCATATCCTTTCGAAGCTTTAAATCGAGAGCGGCGAGCGGCTCGTCAAGCAAAAGCACTTTCGGCTGATTTGCTATAGCTCTTGCAATAGCTACTCTCTGCTGCTGACCGCCTGAAAGAGTGTTTACTCTTCGCTTTTCAAAGCCCTCTAAATTGACAAGCTTAAGCATTTCTTTAACGCTCTTTTTGATTTCAGCCTCTTTTTGCTTTTTTATCCTCAGACCGAACGCGATATTTTCATAAACATTCAAATGAGGAAAAAGCGCATAGCGCTGAAAAATGGTGTTCACTTGCCTTTTATAAGCCGGAACACCGTTGAGTTTTTTGCCCTCAAAAACGATCTCGCCCTCATCGGGCTCCAAAAATCCGGCGATAATGCGCAGGGTGGTGGTTTTGCCGCACCCTGACGGACCTAAAAGAGTGATAAATTCTTTATCACGGATAGAAAGATTCAGTCCGTCAAGCACCTGCTCATCGTCAAACATAACTCTGATGTTTTTAAGGTCAATAATATTCTGTTTTTCCATTTTTTGCATCCCCCTTTGTTCACGCACGAAGCATTGGCAATTTCTTGCCCGAACAGCAGTAAAATCGACTGAATACAGTCATACGTTTACCCTGTGATGCCCGCGGAGATTAGCAATGCCCGAACAAAGGGCTTTAAACAGCTTTTTAAAAATAATCCGTTTTCAGCTGCGGCATTGCATTATAATTTCCGCGTGCCGGAAAGAGATCCGGCTTTATAACTACACAGATGCGAAAAAAGCGCCGAAAAAAATATTCGACATTAATTGAATATAAACTAAAAATCCCTAATTGTCAAGATAATTTTACGCATTTTCTTTAAAGTTTTAAAGTATTTTATTATAAAAATCTCAAAATCTCTCGTTTTCTTTAAAATGCTCGCTTTTTCTCATTTTTTGTATTAAAAAAATTTGCTCCGATTTTTTTCAAAATCGGAGCAAATTTATAGCTGCAAAATAAGATTTTTAGAAATTATCTGTTGTTCTGGTTGCTCTTATTCTGTCCGTTCTGATTTTTCTTGGATTTAGAAGACTGTTCTTTCTTATTCTTGTTATTGTTGTTTTCCATTGAAAATCACCCCGCTTTCACAGATATTATCTGCCAAAGCTTTGATATTATTCTTAATTTAAAAATAATTTCATAGCGTTTTCAAAGGTAATTTTTAACAGCTTATCATAAGAAATATTTTTAATTTCCGCGATTTTTCGGGCAGTATATTTTATCATATCGGATGTGCATATTCTGCCTCTGAAAGGCTCGGGCGCAAGATAAGGGCAATCTGTTTCAAGCAAGATCCTGTCAAGCGGGATTTCGGCAACGATTTCCGGGAGCTTTTTTGAGTTTTTAAATGTTATAACTCCGCCTATACCTATATATAATCCAGTGTCAAGAATGATTTTTGCACTTTCAAGACTTCCCGAAAAGCAGTGAAGCACGCCTTTCGGTCTGTGCTTTAAAATAAGATCAAGCGTATCCTTATGTGCGTCGCGGTCGTGAATTATCACGGGTTTTGAAAAAGATTTTGCAATTATAAGCTGATCTTCAAATATCTTCTTCTGAATTTGAGCCGAGTCTTTTTCATAATGATAATCAAGGCCTATTTCGCCTAATGCCACACACTTTTTATCGTTCAAAAGTTCGCTTAAAAACTCCGTATCCGTTCCGTCGCAAATATTTTCGGGGTGAATTCCCGCGGCAAAATAAATATAATCATATTTTTTTGAAAGCTCGCGCGCTTTATATGAAGAGGCTTTATTTACTCCGCAGGTTATAATTTTTCCCACATTTTTTGCGGGAAGATCGGATAATATCTCATCTCTTATTAAATCGAACTTCTCATCATCATAATGAGAATGAGTATCGAAAATTTTGCACATATTATTTATCGAACTCTCGAACCCGGATCAGTACCATCGGCAAAGATGACCTTAATTTCATTATTGCTGTCGGCGGCTAATATCATTCCGTTTGACTCTACTCCGCAAAGCTTTGCAGGCTTTAAATTGGAAACCACTATTACTGTGTGACCGATAAGATCCTCGGGTGAGTAAAACTCCGAAATTCCCGAAACCACGGTGCGGGGCTTGTCGGAACCGTCGTTTAATGTAAGCTTTAAAAGCTTTTTGGATTTTTTAACAGGCTCGCAGGAAACGACCTTTGCTGTTATAAGATTTGTTTTCAAAAAATCATCGATAGAAATTTCAGAAAGAGTTACGGTGTTTTTAGGTTTCTTTTCTTCTTTTTTAAGCTCCTGCGCTATTTCTTCAAGCTCTTTTTGCGTGTCAAGTCTGGCAAAAAGCGGGGTTGCCTCGTTCGCTTCAAAGCTTGTAGTTTTAAAAATATCAAGCGATTTTTCATCGCAGTTAATCATTTTTGCTATCTTTTCGCTGCACTCAGGCATTATGGGACTTAGCATTACGCCTAATAGTCTTATGCATTCGAGAAGATTATAAAGAACATTTTCTAAGGTATCTTTTTTATCTTCGTCTTTTGCAAGGAGCCAGGGCGCGGTTTCATCGATATATTTGTTGCAGCGCTTTGCAAGACTTAAAACTGCATTGCACGCGTCTGCATTGTGGAATGAATCCATATATTTGCAGTAATCCGAAACCGAGTCTTTAGCGGTGTTTATCAGGTCGCCGTCAAAGTTAGTTTTGGCTTCGTTTTTGCCAACCTTTCCCGAAAAATACTTATTTGTCATAGCGACGGTTCGGTTAACCAAGTTTCCGAAAGTATTGGCAAGATCGGAATTGAATTTAGTGATAAAGGATTCGTAAGTAATAGCGCCGTCCTGCGTGAAAGGAATTTCGGAAAGTAGATAGTATCTTACAGCGTCTGCGCCGTACCTGTTTGCAAGGTAATCGGCATAGATAATATTTCCCTTTGATTTAGACATTTTGTCCTCGCCGGTTAGTACCCAGGGGTGGCCTAAAACCTGTTTAGGCAAGGGAAGACCGAGCGCCATAAGAATTATCGGCCAGTAAATCGTGTGAAATCTTACAATATCTTTGCCTATAACGTGCAGATCGGCAGGCCACAGCTTTTCAAACTGCTCGCTCGGCTTATCGGTGTCGTAACCGATACCGGTAATATAGTTTGTAAGCGCGTCAAGCCAGACATAAATAACATGGCGGTCGTCAAAGGGAACAGGTATGCCCCATTTAAACGAAGATCTTGAAACGCAAAGATCTTCAAGTCCCGGCTTTAAGAAATTGTTTATCATCTCATTCTTGCGGGATTCCGGCTTGATGAAATCAGGATTTTCCTCATAATATTTTAAAATCTTATCCTGATATTTTGAAAGCTTTAAAAAGTAAGCTTCTTCCTTAGCGTCGGTCACTTCTCTTCCGCAGTCGGGGCATTTACCGTCAACAAGCTGAGAAGCAGTGAAAAACGATTCGCAGGGAACGCAGTATTTGCCCTCGTATGTACCTTTATAAATATCGCCCTGATCATAAAGTTTTTTAAATATTTTCTGAACAGCTTTTTCGTGGTCTGAGTCGGTAGTTCTAATAAACTTGTCATAATCGGTATTAAGACTTTTCCATACGCTTTTTATCTGCTCTGAAACATCATCGACATACTCTTTCGGAGTAATATTAGCGGCTTTGGCTTTTTCCTCTATCTTCTGTCCGTGCTCATCGGAGCCTGTCTGCAAGAATACTTCAAAGCCCATCATCTTTTTATATCTTGCTATCATATCGGAGAGCACGATATCGTAAGCATTTCCGATATGGGGCTTGCTTGAAGTATAAGCTATAGCAGTGGTAATATAAAATTTCTTTTTTTCACTCATTTTTATTTCTCCTTAAGGCTTGGTAATTAAAAATGTCAAAACAGATATCAGCGTACCCGACGCGGCGCCGATAAGCGGCAGGGCGGTCTGCAGGTCGCCGGTGCCTCCCTTTACTGCCGAATAATATGCCATGAACAGTATTCCCAGCAAACAGAACAGCGCATAAATAAAAGATAAAACACTGTTGCTTTTCTTTATTTTTGACGCACAGTTAAGTATTGATATAAATGTCAGCTGACTGCTTCTGAATGCGGCGGGCGCGGAACAGCTTTCCGTTTTTTCGCAAAGCGTTTTATACATATGAACTCCCGCATTGGTCATTACCTTTACTGAATTCGAATAAAGCCCGAAATAATCGCAGAGCATTTCTTCGCTTATGTTCGGATCGCAGTTGTTAACAAGCACCGTTACGCCGGAATTTGTAAGAGTTCTGAGCTCTCTTACGACATTTTCGTCAACATCGTATTTAACGACCAAAAGCGCGCAGGCTGTATTTTTGCTTGCAACATATATCGGGAAACAGCCGTTATGAAGAATTTTTCTGTCTATTTCAATGCTCGGAATATCTATTCCGTGAGCCTCCATAAGCGTCCTGTTTCCGATAAAGAGAAGTTCGTTATCCACCCAGCCTGAAAGACCTAATCTGTCCTCGTATTTAACAGTGTCGGAATCGGGGAGGGTATAAGCGGAATTGGTTTTTGCTATTTTTTTAAAGAGCGGAGCAAGTGTGCTTGATACAGCCTCTGTAAGGGACGCCGCTCTTAAAAGAGTATCATCGATATTATTATTTGAAAGCACCTTTAGATTTTGAAGAGTTATTGTTCCCGCAGGGAAGAAATCAGCCGCGGAAAGCACTGCCGTGTTCGCCATTTCAAGGCGTTCAGCGGCGGTTCTTCCCGCGATCATAGCGCCTTTTTTGTTTAACCTTGAGGCGGCGCAGAAATTCGGCAGCTCATCGATCAAAAACAGCGCCGGCACAGCCGCAAAGCTTACTATCGCAGCAAGCACAAATGAGGCGGAGGTTATATCCTTTGAAGAAGAATAATTTATCACGGCGGAAATAATTCCCACTATTAAAGAAGTAATAGTTATAAGTCTTAATTTTCCGCCCATAACGGATTTATGCTTAGTATATTTAATGTAATCGCCGACAAATTCCGTGGGGTGGGAAAGGGCGACAAGCGCGTCGCCGTCTACCGCGTTTTTAGCCATAGCGAAAGCCGCTCCCTTATCGCCTATCAGCGAAACGGCTTTTTTAGGCCGCTTTGTGGCTATCTGCCTTAAATTGGAAAGCTCGTAGCAGGTTTTAAAGAATTGTGATAAAGCTCTCATAAAAATTATAAAAAGGCATAAAACCGCCGAATAAAGGCAGGACATTTCAAGCAAAGAGCCTTTTTTAAGGCAATAGCTTAAACAGTTTATAAAAAGTAAGATACCCGCAAAAAAGCAGGGAATATCGGTGCTGCATTTTTTTGTGAAAAAGGTTTTAAAAGAAAATAAAAGATCGATATTTGAAAGTATTGAAAGTCCGCAGAAAACGGTGAGGATCACGGATACGGTCGACGGATAATCCCGGTTAAGCTCAAGGAGCGGAGGGATCATAAATAAAATTCCAGCAAAGAAAAGCAGGCTGCTTGAGCAAAGCTTTAAGAATGCCGAGCGCTTTGCGATAGAAAATTTTCTTAAGAATTTTTTCGATTCGCCGAGGTTTTTGAATTCTTCCTCTTCTGTTTCTTCTTCGAATTCTTCAAATTCCTCTGCAAGTCCGTTTTCAGGCTCGCTTTTTTCTTCAAGTTCCAATAGCTCTGATTTAATATCGAGCGGGCGGGTCATATTGCTGATTATTATTGTTCCCGTATCGCTTTTTTCGTCTTTGATAGGAGTAAATCTCACCGTAGCGGTGTTTGAGATATTAGTGTCTTCTTCCATTTTAGGCGAGCCGCCGTCAAGATCGGAAATATCGGGGGTATCGGTGTTCATTTCTTTTACTTCTACGCCCTGCTCTTTAAGCCCCTCCACAAAATCGGGGGCAGTTTTGTCTTTTAAAGACTCGGAAACCATTTTTGCAAAAGCCTCGGTTCTCTTTGAGCCTTTTTCTTCGGGCTTTTCGGAATTTTCGCCCAAATTTTCCATTTTCTTGCCGAGATCGTCAATAGTCATATTGCATTTTTTCGATAATTCGTCAAGCGCGAAATTACTTTCGCTCCTTAAAATATCTGAAACGGATTCGAGCGTGTAATCCGATTTTTGATCCTTTGAAAGATCATTGCCGTTATCATCCACAGTATAAGCGCTGCATTTTTCAAGCAGGCTCTGATCTCTGTGCTTTATAGCCGATTCCACATCGATGAAAAACTGCTCATTTTCATTCACATTGTCGTGCTTTTTAGGCATATATGTAATAGGCTTGTCGTGATTTTCCGCAGGCAGAGGATTTTCTTCAACGGTCATTATATCTGATTTGATAGGAGCCTCCGTTACATCGGGAAACATTCCGACGGTTTTATAGCTCCTGTTTTCTGTTTTATCAGGCTTTTTCTCCACTTCTTTTTCGCTCTCATCCGAAACATCGGGAAGATTTGAAAGCATTCTTTTTTTCAAAGACTCGAGCGGACTTGAATTTGAAGGCTCTGCCGTCGAAGAGATTCCGTGCTTGATGTTTGAGAGAACTTCGCTCGGAGTAAGCGAATACGAAGGCTTAAAAAGGGGCATTTTTATTTCTTCTTTTTTTCTCTCTGTATAAAGACTTTCTTCCATACTTTCAAGATCGAGAAGTTCGTCTTCTTTTTTAGATCTTTTAAATACCCCCATTTTTAACCCTCCCTTTTTCTCATTACTTCAAACATTAATATTCCTGCCGCCACAGAGGCATTTAAGGAATTAAGACTTCCTTTCATCGGCAGGCTGATTATTTTATCGCATTTTTTAGCTGTGAGCGCGCCTATTCCTTTACCCTCGTTACCTATAACAAGAGCGGTCGGAACGGAAAAATCGGTTTTTCTGAAGTCCTCACCGTTCATATCCGCACCGAATATCCATAGACCGCTTTCCTTTAATTTATCGATAGTGTTTGCGATATTTGTAACTCTTGCGACTTTCATATATTCAAGAGCGCCCGCCGAGGTTTTAGCCACGGTCATATTAAGCGAAGCCGAGCGCCTTTTAGGAATTACTATTCCGTGCGCACCGCAGCAAACGGCGGTTCTGATAATGGCTCCGAGGTTGTGAGGGTCCTCTATTTCGTCGCAGATAACCACAAAAGGAGCTTCGCTTTTTTCTTTGGCATAATTTAAAATATCTTCAACTGTGGAATATTCTCTTGAGGCAAGCATTACTGCAACGCCCTGATGATTGGCTCCGCCGCAGAAATAATCCATTTTCTGAGGGCTTATCTCTTTGATCAGTATCCCCTTAGCCGCGCATTTCGCGGTTATAGCCGAGATCGAGCCGCCGCCCGCACCGTGGGCAATTAAAAGCCTGTCGATCTCTTTGCCCGACTTAACCGCTTCCATAACCGGATTTCTTCCGCAGATTATGTTATCGCTGTTTTTTTGATCAGTCATATTCTTCTCCATATATAGATTTTTACTATCTTTCTTATTATAACATAAAAACAAAGGCTTCAAGCCTTTGTACGGCGACAGCCGCGTCGCACCGCAGTGCGACAGTTTTAATGCTTAATGAATTTATATGAAAATCTATGATTTTCTTAATGCCGCAAGGCATATTGTCAGCGCTTTTCCTCTGACAATATAAATTTATTATAACATACATAATAAAAAAATAAAAGGGGAAAATACAAAAAAGAACGGAGTGAAAACAAATGAAAATAAGAGATATAAAGGGATATGAATTTATTGATTCGAGAGGAAACCCGACTGTCGCCGCCAAGGCGGTTTTAGACGGCGGGACTTCCGCGCTTGCAATAGTTCCGAGCGGCGCTTCTACAGGTAAATTTGAGGCGTGCGAACTTAGGGATAATGACGCCGACAGATACTTCGGGAAAGGAACTTTGAGAGCGGTTGAAAATATAAACGAGGTGATTTCCTCGCTCCTTATCGGCGACGAGGCTTATGATCAGGCAGCTATCGATGATAAAATGATCCGCTGTGACGCGACCGAAAATAAAAGCAGGCTCGGCGCTAACGCAATTCTTGCGGTATCTCTAAGTGTTGCAAGAGCGGCGGCAAAAAGCTTAAAGCTCCCGCTTTACAGATATCTCGGCGGAAGCGTGAAAATGACGGCACCTGTTCCTATGATGAATATTTTAAACGGCGGCGCGCACGCGGCGAATAATATCGATATTCAGGAATTTATGATAATGCCGGTCACCTGTAAAAGCTTTAAGGAAAGATTAAGAGTGTGCAGTGAAATATATCACACTCTCGGCAGACTTTTAAAGGCTGAGGGACTTTCCTGCGGAGTAGGCGACGAAGGCGGTTTCGCCCCCGATCTTGACAATGATTCTTATGCTCTTGAATTTTTAGTTAAAGCGATAGAAAAAAGCGGATATAATACCGAAAGTGTAAAGATCGCTCTGGATGCGGCTTCGAGCGAATGGTATGATAACCGCACTTATAAAATGCCGAAAAGAGGCACGGAGTTCGATTATAAGGGTCTTACGGAATATTATGAAGAGCTTTTGAGCAAATATCCGATAATATCTATCGAAGACGGGCTCGGTGAAACTGATTTTGAGGGCTGGAAATATATGACGGAAAAGCTTGGAAAAAGAATTCAGCTTGTGGGCGATGATCTTTTCGTTACCGATGAAAAGCGATTAGAGGAAGGAATTAAAAACGGATCGGGCAACGCAATACTCATAAAACCAAATCAGATAGGCACTCTTTCTCAAACGCTCAGCGTAATAAGATTCGCTCAAAAACACGGTTATAAGACCATAGTTTCTCACCGCTCGGGCGATACGGAGGATTCATTTATAGCGGATATCGCCGTGGGAATGAATTCAGAGCAGATAAAAACAGGCGCTCCGCAGAGATCTGAAAGAACGGCAAAATATAACAGACTTCTTTTGATAGAAAGCGAGCTTGAAGCTTTTTAAAAAAGAGTTGACAAAATAGAGATTAAATGATATATTATTGAGAGGGCCATTGTCTGAGGATAATGGTCCTATTATATTTTTTTGGAGTGAAAAAAATGGCAGGCTTAAGTTTTGATACGGTCATAATAGGCGGCGGAATAGGCGGCCTTATGGCGGCATACAGACTGAAAAAGAACAGCCCCGAAATGAAGATCGCGGTTACGGAACGCGGAAATACTCTTGAAAACAGGAAATGCCCCGCAGGAAAGAATAATACCTGCGCACATTGTAAAATTTGCTCTATCACAAGCGGTTTTGCGGGAGCGGGCGCTTTTTCCGACGGAAAATTCAATCTCGGCACGTCTTACGGCGGAACGCTCGGCGAGGAATTAGGTGACGATACCGCGAATAAATATATAGCCGAGGTCGATGAGATTCTTAACGAATACTGCACTTCGGGTATTCCTAAAGTTTATAATACCAATGATGAACTGAAGCTTAAATGCATTCAGAATAATCTGCGTCTGCTTGATATGAACGTTAAGCATTTGGGTACCGATAACAATTATATCACAATGCAGAATCTTATAAACGCTATCAAAGCCGGCGGCACCGAGCTTTTCAGCTTTTATGACTGCATAAATGCGGAAAAAGAAAACGATATTTATAAGCTCATTTATTCAAACGGCGAAACGCTCACAGCTAAAAATATCATAATCGCAACAGGAAGAGGCGGTGCCAATTTCGTTTCCGGATTCTGCAAAAAATTCGATGTGAAAACAAAGTCCAATCATATCGATATCGGCGTAAGAGTCGAAATGAAAGATATAATCTGGAGAGAATTTTCTTCAAAGATTTATGAGCCTAAAATTCTTTATAAAACAAAAACATTTGAGGATCGCTGCAGAATGTTTTGCTTTAATCAGGGCGGTCTTGTTTCGGCGGAAAACAATCACGGTATAATAACCGCAAACGGCCACTCTTTCGCACAGGCGGATAAAAAGACCGATAACTGCAACTTTGCTATTCTTTCAAGCATAAGATTTACAGAGCCTTTCAATCAGCCCACGGAATATGCCGAAAATATTTCGAGAATCGCTAATATGATAGGTAAGGGAAATGTTCTTGTTCAGCGCTTCGGCGATCTTATAAGAGGAAGAAGAACCAATGACCACCGCCTTTCTCAAAACACCGTCATTCCTACTTTGAAAGCGACTGCCGGAGATATTTCTCTTGCTCTTCCGCACAGAATACTTACAAATATAATCGAAACTATTTATGCGCTCGATAAAGTCGCTCCCGGAACGGCTAACGACGATACTTTGCTTTACGGGTGCGAAAGTAAATACTATTCGATAAGACCTGTATTTATGAACGATAAATTTGAGCTTATCGATAATGTTTATATTATAGGCGACGGCAGCGGAATTTGCCGAGGCCTTTCACAGTCGGGAGCAATGGGAATTTATGTTGCCGATTGCATTACAGAAAAATAAAAAAACCGCGCCGAATTTTTATCGGCGCGGTTTTTTTATTCAAAATTGTTCGTTCTAAGCGACTGCGTAAGCTTTTTTTGCGGTGGGAGAGGCGACTATTCTTTTCATACAGGCGTTACATTCCGCGGTTTTAAGCGCCTCTTCGGTAACCCTTAAAATATAGTTTCCGCCGAGCAGACTTTCTTTAAAGCTGCTTATTTTTCCCGCGTCGCCTCCCGATAAGCCGCTTTTCGACCTATCGGAAGAAGAATAATTTTCGCTTGTTTCGCGCATAACATTCCATAATGCCTTAAACTGCGCTTTTAAAGCGCTTATTTCTCCTCCGTTTTCCTCGCAGTCGCTTTCGGCGATAACGAGGTAAAGCGGTTTTTCGTGTTTTGAGGCTGTTTTTAGCAGTGAAGAAATGCTTTTCATAATTCTTCCTCCTGATTGAAAACGGTAACCTTTTTAATTCCCTTGATATGCGAAAGCTTGTTTTCAATATCCCTCGGTATCGGCTCGTCGCACTCAAGAATCATTACGGCATACCCTCCGTGAACGCTTCTGTAAAGCTGCATAGTAGCAATATTAATATTTTGTTCTTTAAGCGCCGCAGAAACCGCCGCAACATGGCCCGGCACATCCTGGTTATGAACGATAAGGGTGTTGTGCTCGCAGTAAAAATTTGCCTCTATGCCGTCTATATGGCTTATGTGAATTCTGCCTCCTCCGATGCTTTCGGCAATTATATCAAGCGTTCGCCCGGTGCATCCGCAAAGCTTTATCTGCACGGTGTTCGGGTGGGCGTTTCTTATATTCTTCACGGAAAAAGAAAATTCAAGCCCTTTTTCCTCGGCAACAGAAAAGCTTTTTGAAATCCTCAGATCATCCGGTTTCATTCCGAGAAGACCTGCAATTATCGCAAGATCCGTGCCGTGGCCGGCTCCTGTGAGAGCAAAACTGCCGCTTAAGAAAATATCGGCTCTTTTCGGGCTTTCACCCAAAAGCTTTAAGGCCACAAGACCGATTTTCACCGCTCCTGCGGTATGGCTGCTTGACGGTCCTACCATGACCGGACCTAAAATATCGGTTAGTCGCAAAAGATTCACCCTCTTTTTAAATTATCTGAAATTATATCACTTTTAAAGAATGGCTACAAGTATAAAACTATAAAAAATTTCTGTTTTTCGTCACTTTATTATTAAAATATACTAAAGTTGACAATTTTGAATTTCACTTATTGACAAATGGAATTTTTTATGTTACCATATGCTTGTAAAATTTAATAGCTCACCGATATAGGTTTGGATAAATGGCCCAAATGTTTCTACCGCAGCGCCACAGCAGCGACTATTGGTTTTAAAAAATAACGCATATATTTATATATGTGCTGTGCGTTGTTTATATCGGTAAGCAGATCTTTTTGATCTGTTTTTTTATTTTTGTAAGGGGAGGGAACTTTTTTGAAAGCATTAGAGCAGAAAATAATCAATGAAGGTAAAGTTCTCCCGGGTAATATTCTTAAAGTCGGCTCTTTTTTAAATCAGCAGATAGATGTTGCCTTTTTGCGCGAAATAGGCGAAGAGATCAAAAATATTTATAATAACTGCGGCGTTACTAAAATTTTAACTATTGAAGCGTCGGGTATTGCTCTTGCGGTTGCGGCAGGAATGGCTATGAATATTCCCACGGTTTTTGCAAAAAAAGGTAAGAGCGCAAATGTGAGCGGTGATGTTTATAAAACAGTCGTTCATTCATATACACATAACAGCGATTACGATGTTGTCGTTCCGAAAGATTATATCGATTCTTCTGACAATGTTGTGATCGTTGATGATTTTTTGGCGAACGGTAAGGCTTTAGAGGGTCTTATAGATATCGTCAATCAGGCGGGAGCAAAGCTTGCAGGCTGCACCTGTGCGGTGGAAAAAGGTTTTCAGGGCGGCGGCGACGCATTGCGTGAAAAAGGCATAAGGGTAGAGTCCCTTGCCGTTATCGATGAAATGAATGAGGATACAATTCGTTTCAGAGAGATTTAATTCGGTGTAAATTTATTTACATATAAAAAATTTTGGGGGAAACAAAAAATGAAAAAGTTATTGGCAGTTCTTCTTGCCGGACTTCTCATTGTAGGCTGTTTTGCAGGCTGCAAAGGAAGCTCGAAAAAGACCGCAAAGGGCGAAGGCGCAGAGATCCTTCCTCGCCAGGAGATCAAATCAGAAGTAACAGTTCCCGATGATTTCAAAATCGGAATGATCTGTCTTCACGATGAAAACTCCACTTATGACAACAACTTTATACAGGCTCTTAAATCGGTTCAAAAAGGTATGGGTCTTAAAGACGATCAGGTTGTAATCGTTACCGGAATCGGTGAAGACAGCAAATGCTATGATACCGCAGTTGACCTTGCCAAGAATAAAGGCTGCAAAGTTATCTTCGCAGATTCTTTCGGTCACGAGTCATTTTTAAAGCAGGCAGCCGCTGAATTCCCGGAAGTTCAGTTCTGCCATGCTACAGGTACTTCCGCAAAGACCGCAGGTCTTGCTAACTTCCACAATACATTCGCTTCTATTTATGAAGGCAGATATCTTGCAGGTATTGCCGCCGGTATGAAGCTTAACGAAATGATTAAAGACGGAAAGATCAAAGCTGATGAAGCTATAATCGGCTATGTCGGAGCTTACACCTATGCAGAGGTTATCTCCGGTATGACTTCATTCTTCCTCGGCGCTCGCTCTGTTTGCGAATCCGCTACAATGAAAGTTCGTTACACAGGTTCATGGTATGATCAGGCTAAAGAGCAGGAAGCTGCTACAGCTCTTATCGAAAAAGACAAGTGCGTTCTTATAAGCCAGCATGCTGACTCTCTCGGCGCTCCTACCGCTTGCGAGCTTGCAGGCGTTCCGAACGTTTCTTATAACGGAAGCACTTATTCCGCAGGTAAAAATTCATTCATCGTATCTTCCGCTATCAACTGGGCTCCTTACTTCCAGTACATCATCGAGTGCGTTGTTAAGGGCGAGGCTATCGCTGCTGACTGGTGCGGAGATATAGCTTCAAACTCTGTTGTTCTCACAGGTCTTAATGAAGACGTTGCGGCAAAAGGAACCGAAGAGAAGATCAATGAAGCTATCGACGCTTTCAAAGCAGGATCGCTCCACGTATTTGATACAAGCAAGTTCACTAAGGACGGTAAAAACCTTACCGAGTACCTTGCTGACGTTGACGGCGACTTCAAGGGCGAAACCAATGTAATCCACGACGGTTACTTTGACGAGTCAAACGCTAAGGATTTCCGTTCTGCTCCTTACTTTGATATGATCATTGACGGTATAACCAACCTCAATGAAAAGATGTAATTTAAAGTCTTTTTAAAACTTTCGGCACAAGGGGACAGTAAGCTCCCCTTGTGTATTTTGATTTTTAAAAAGGAGGAAAAAAGTGAACGCACTTGAAATCAGAAATGTTACAAAACGATTCAGTAAGATAGTTGCCAATAAAAATATAAATTTAATCGTTAAAAAAGGCGAGATACTTGCTGTTTTGGGAGAAAACGGTTCGGGCAAGACCACGCTGATGAATATGATAGCCGGAATTTATCATCCCGATGAGGGCGAAATTCTTGTTAACGGCGAAGTGGTATCCATTAACTCTCCTAAGGATGCGTTTGATTTAAAGATCGGTATGATCCATCAGCATTTTAAGCTTGTTGATGTTTTCAGCGCTACCGAAAATATAGTCCTCGGAATTAATGACGGGGGAAAGTTTAATTTAAAGGCAGCTGCTTCACGCGTTGCCGAAATTTCCGAAAAATACGGTTTTGAAATAGACCCCAAAAAGAAGATTTATCAAATGTCTGTTTCTGAAAAACAGACCGTTGAGATAATTAAAGTTTTATACAGGGGAGCGGATATCCTTATCCTCGATGAGCCTACCGCTGTTTTGACCCCTCAGGAAACAGATAAGCTGTTTGCCGTACTCAAAAGAATGCGTGATGACGGAAAATCCATCATCATTATCACTCATAAAATGCACGAGGTCCTCTCTGTGTCGGACAGAGTATCTATCCTTCGCAAAGGCGAATATATAGATACTGTTGTAACGAGTGAAACCAACGAATCCGAGCTTACCGAAATGATGGTAGGCAAAAAGATATCGCTTAATATTGACAGATCAGAGCCTGAAAACAGCATTGACAGACTTTTTGTTAAAGGTATCGACCTTTATGATGAAAACGGCGTTAAGGTTCTTGATGATATAACCTTTACCGCTAAAAGCGGAGAAATTTTAGGAATTGCGGGAATTGCGGGCAGCGGTCAAAGAGAGCTTTTGGAAGCTATAGCAGGTCTTCAGCATATCTCAGGCGGCGAGATAATTTATAACAATCCTAAAAACGGACTTGAAGAAAATTTAAGAGATAAAACTCCTATGCAGATAAGAGAACTCGGAGTAAGACTTTCTTTCGTTCCTGAGGATAGGCTCGGTATGGGACTTGTGGGCAATATGGATATTGTCGATAATATGATGCTTAGATCCTACACAAGAGGCAGATCGATGTTCTTAAACCGCCAGTCACCTAAAAAGCTTGCAGAGGATATTATAAGAGATCTCGAAGTCGTAACCCCGAATGCAAACACACCCGTAAGAAGACTTTCGGGCGGTAATGTTCAGAAAGTTCTCGTAGGGCGCGAGATCGCCGCTTCTCCGACTGTGCTTATGGCGGCTTATCCCGTAAGAGGCCTTGATATCAATTCCTCCTATATGATATATAATCTTTTAAATCAGCAGAAGAAAAACGGCGTTGCGGTAATATTCGTCGGCGAAGACCTTGATGTTCTGACTGAACTTTGTGACAGAATAATAGTTGTAAACTCAGGCAGAATAACCGGTATTGTAGACGGCAGGGAAGCAACCAAGGAAGAACTCGGATTGCTGATGACTAAATCGGGAGGCAAGAACAATGAAAGATAAATTAAAACATCATCGCGAGCCTCTCGTGTATATTTCAAAAAAAGATAACGTTCCGTTTAAAACCAAGTTTCTTGTAAGATTTATAGCGATAGTTTTAGCGCTTGTTGTTTGCGGAATAGTTACTAAGGTTTTAACAGGCGATAATCCGATATCGATATATAAGACCATTATTCACGGCGCAGTAGGACAGGGTAGGCTTTTAGTTACTATCCACGATATTGCAATTCTTCTTTGCATTTCGCTCGCTGTAACGCCTGCTTTCCGAATGAAATTCTGGAACACGGGTGCTGAAGGTCAGGTGCTTATAGGCTGCCTTGCAACGGCTGTTTGTATGTTTTATCTCGGCGGAAAGATTCCTGAATGGGCACTCATTATAATAATGATAGTCTGCGCTGTTGCTGCGGGAATGATTTGGGGAGTTATCCCTGCGATTTTCAAAGCTGAGTGGAAGACCAACGAAACGCTCTTTACGCTTATGATGAACTATGTGGCTATTCAGCTCGTTGAATATTTCCTTAAAATTGCCGATAAGAGCGGCTCGAATGTTGTAGGTCCCGACCTTTTAAGCCACGGCTGGCTGCCCGGTATTTTCGGAGTTAAATATCTTTTAAATATCATAGTTGTAGCACTTATTACCGTTCTTATGTATATCTATCTTAAGTACAGTAAGCACGGCTATGAAATTTCCGTTGTCGGTGAAAGCGAAAACACCGCAAGATACATAGGAATAAATGTTAAAAAGGTCATTATCCGCACAATGCTCGTTTCGGGAGCTGTCTGCGGTATAGCAGGTCTTTTGCTTGTCGGAGGTTCTTCGCATTCGATAGATTCAAACCTCGTTGCCGGCAGAGGATTTACAGCAATTATGGTTTCCTGGCTCGGAAAATTTAATCCTATCAATATGATTTTAACGACTCTCCTGCTTGTTTTCCTCGGCAGAGGCGCAGATGAGGTGACTTCGAAATTCGGTCTTAACGGAGATTTTTCTGATATCATAACAGGAATTATTCTCTTCTTTATAATCGGCTGCGAATTCTTCATCAATTATAAGATTAACTTCTCTCACCGTAAAAAGGAGGAAAACTAATGATAGCTATAATCAATTTTATTCAGCGCGCTATTTTGCAGGGCACTCCTTTGCTTTTCGGCTCAACCGGTGAAATTTTAACCGAGAAGTCCGGTAACTTAAACCTCGGAATTCCGGGAATTATGTATATCGGAGCGATATCCGGCGTTGTCGGCGGATTTTTATATCAAACAAACGCCTATGAGGTTTCTCCGTTCTTGGCGGTTTTAATTCCGCTTTTGTGCTGCCTTTTAGGCTCGTTCCTCGTATCGTTGCTTTATTGCTTCTTAACTGTTACTTTAAGAGCTAATCAGAATGTTACGGGTCTTGCCATCACCACTTTCGGTATCGGCTGCGGAAACTTCTTCGGCGGATCGCTCATAAAAATTATTAAAAGCGATGTTCCTTATCTTTCTTTGGTGGAAATTGCGAGAGCATTTAAAACCACCCTTCCTTTTGCCGAAGATATGGGAGATGTAGGAAAGCTTTTCTTTTCGTACGGCTTTATGGTATATCTTGCGGTTATAATAGCGATAGTTGTAGCGGTATTTTTAAAGAAAACAAAGTTCGGCCTTAATTTGAGGGCGGTAGGTGAAAATCCTGCAACTGCCGATGCGGCAGGTATCAATGTTACCAAATATAAATACAGCGCTACCTGTATCGGCGGAATGATCGCAGGCCTCGGCGGACTTTTCTATGTTATGGATTACTCTAACGGTATCTGGTCCAATAACGGCTTCGGCGACCGCGGCTGGCTTGCAATAGCGATAGTTATTTTCGCAACCTGGAAGCCTTCGCTCGCGATAGCAGGCTCTTATCTCTTCGGAGCGCTTTATATTCTTTTCAATTATATAAACGTGCCTATGCAGATGATCCCGCTTATCCAGATGTTACCGTATGTTGTAACAATTATCGTTTTAATAGTAGTCAGCATTCACAAAAAACGCGAAAATCAACCTCCTCAGGCTCTCGGTCTTTCCTATTTCAGAGAGGAAAGATAACATTAAATCCAAATCCGCTCTTCTGCTTTTTGCAAAAGAGCGGATTTTTTGATAAAAAATAATATTTTTTGTTTACAAAAGCGTGGAAAAGTGTTACTATATATTAGTATGATACCGCTCTGCGGTATTAGCGGATATAATCTTATTTATTATTTTACAGGAGGAATTTTCCATGGCAAGAAAGTTCAAAACTATGGACGGAAATAACGCCGCGGCTCATGTAGCCTATGCGTTCACCGAAGTAGCCGGAATTTATCCGATTACACCGTCCAGCCCTATGGCGGATTATGTGGATCAGTGGTCTGCTCAGGGTCTTAAAAATATTTTCGGCACAAAGGTAAATGTTGTCGAAATGCAGTCAGAAGCAGGTGCTGCGGGTACTGTTCACGGTTCGCTTGCCGCCGGTGCTCTCACCACCACATTCACAGCTTCACAGGGTCTTTTACTTATGATCCCGAATATGTATAAAATTGCAGGTGAGCTTCTTCCCTGCGTATTCCACGTTTCGGCGCGCTGCGTTGCAAGCCACGCTCTTAATATTTTCGGCGACCATTCCGATGTTTACGCATGTCGTCAGACGGGTTTTGCTATGCTCGCAGAAACAAATCCGCAGGAGGTAATGGATCTTGCTGCTGTTGCTCACTTGGCTTCAATTAAGAGCAGAGTTCCTTTTATAAACTTCTTTGACGGATTCCGTACTTCTCACGAAATTCAGAAGATCCAAATCTGGGATTATGAGGATCTTAAAGAAATGTGCGATATGGACGCTGTAAAGGCTTTCCGTAAGCGCGCTCTCAATCCTGAGCACCCCGTTATGCGCGGCTCTCACGAGAACGACGATATTTTCTTCCAGAACAGAGAGGCATGTAATAAGTATTATGACGCTGTTCCGGGAATCGTCGAAGAATATATGGGCAAAGTCAATGCCAAGCTCGGCACTGATTACAAGCTCTTTAACTATTACGGCGCGGCTGATGCTGAGCGCGTAATAATCGCTATGGGCTCTGTATGTGATGTTGCCGAAGAAGTTATCGATTATCTCACCGCAAAGGGTGAAAAGGTAGGTCTTGTTAAGGTTCGTCTTTATCGTCCTTTCTCTGCCGAAAAGCTCGTAGAGGCTATCCCTGAAACAGTTAAGAAAATTGCTGTTTTAGATCGTACAAAAGAGCCCGGCGCTCTCGGCGAGCCTCTTTATATGGATGTTGTAGGCGCTCTTGCCGCAACAGGCAGAAAGGTTGACACCGTTATCGGCGGCCGCTACGGCTTAGGCTCTAAGGATACTCCTCCTGCCAGCATTTTTGCAGTTTATAAAGAGCTTTCTAAAGACGCTCCCAAGGCTCAGTTCACTATCGGAATTGTCGATGATGTTACTAACCTTTCTCTTGAAGAAGAGGAAGCTCCGAACACTGCCGCAGAGGGCACTATCGAGTGCAAATTCTGGGGTCTCGGCGGCGACGGTACTGTAGGTGCCAACAAAGACTCTATCAAGATAATCGGCGACCATACCGATAAGTATGTTCAGGCTTACTTCCAGTATGACTCAAAGAAAACAGGCGGTATCACAGTATCCCACCTCCGTTTCGGCGATAAGCCTATTAAGAGCCCTTATTACATAAATAAGGCCGATTTCGTTGCTTGTCATAACCCGTCTTATGTTATCAAAGGCTATAAGATGGTTAACGATGTTAAGCCCGGCGGCGTATTCCTTATCAACTGCCAGTGGAACGCTGAAGAGCTTGACCGCCATATGCCCGCAGAGGCTAAGCGTTATATCGCTAAGAATAATATCAAGCTTTACACTGTTAACGCTATCGATATCGCGGCAAAAATAGGCCTCGGCAAGCGTACAAATACTGTTTTGCAGTCCGCTTTCTTCGCTCTTGCAAAGGTTCTTCCTGTTGATGAAGCTATCGGATATATGAAAGAAAAAGCACAGAAGTTTATGAAGAAGGGTAAAGAGATCGTTGAAATGAACGAAAAGGCTATCGACGCCGGTGCAACCGCATTTGTTCAGGTAGATGTTCCCGCTTCATGGGCTGATGCCGAAGATGTTAAGACTGCCGTTACTGAAAACGGACCTGAAAAGCTCGTTAAAATGGTTGACGGAATTATGAAACCGGTCGGCCTTATGAACGGCTATGAGCTTCCTGTTTCCGCATTCACCGATCACGCTGACGGTACTTTTGAGCAGGGCGCTTCCGCATTTGAGAAACGCGGCGTTGCAGTTATGGTTCCCGAGTGGAATAATGAAACCTGTATCGGATGTAACAAATGTGCGTTTGTCTGCCCTCACGCAACACTTCGCCCGTTTGCTCTTTCCGATGATGAAAAAGCAAATGCTCCCGCTAATACAAAGTATGCGGTTAAAGAAAAAACCGTTTCGAGTAAGGGATATACTTATGCTCTTACCGTTTCTCCGCTTGACTGTATGGGATGCGGAGTATGCGTAGGCGTTTGCCCGACTGCTTCTCTTAAAATGGTTTCTCAGGAATCACAGCTTGATGAGCAGAAAGTATTTGACTACTGCGTAGCAAATGTTTCGGAGAAAAAAGAAGTTGCTACAGACGCAAATGTTATCACTTCACAGTTCAAAAAGCCGCTTCTTGAGTTCTCGGGCTCCTGCGCAGGCTGTGCCGAAACCTCTTATGCAAGACTTATCACTCAGCTCTTCGGCGACAGAATGTATATTTCTAATGCAACAGGCTGTTCTTCTATCTGGGGCGGTCCTGCGGCTACTTCGCCTTACACCACTAATGCAGAGGGCCACGGTCCTGCCTGGGCAAACTCCCTCTTTGAGGATAACGCCGAGCACGGTTATGGTATGTTCCTCGGTCAGACAGCTATAAGAGAGCGCCTTATTGACGACGCTAAGGCTATCTCGGAATCCGATAAGGCTTCCGCAGAAGTTAAGGCTGCCGCTGATAAGTACCTCGAAACACTTAATGACGCTAAATCAAATGCAGAAGCTTCCAAGGCTTTAACTGCCGCTATCAAGGCTTCGGGCGCTGATTGCGATAAATGCAAGGATATCCTTGAGAATTCCGAGTATCTTTCCAAGAAATCCGTTTGGATATTCGGCGGCGACGGCTGGGCTTACGATATCGGCTTCGGTGGTGTTGACCATGTTCTCGCAAGCGGAAGAAATGTAAACATTATGGTATTCGATACCGAAGTTTACTCCAATACAGGCGGTCAGGCTTCCAAGGCTTCCAATATCGGCCAGGTCGCACAGTTCGCAGCTGCCGGTAAAGCAATAGCTAAGAAGAGCCTTGCAGAGATAGCTATGTCTTATGGCTATATCTATGTAGCTCAGGTTGCAATGGGCGCAGATCAGAATCAGACGCTCAAGGCTTTAAAAGAGGCTGAGGCTTATGACGGTCCGTCGCTTGTTATCGGTTACGCCCCCTGCGAAATGCACTCAATTAAGGGCGGAATGGTTAACTGCCAGAAAGAAATGAAGAAAGCTGTTGACTGCGGATATTGGGATCTTTTCCGTTACAATCCTGCTCTCAAAGCAGAGGGTAAGAACCCGTTCAGCTTAGACAGCAAGCCTGCTACCACCGATTATAAAGAGTTTATTCTCGGTGAAGCAAGATATTCTTCTCTTACCCGTTCTTTCCCCGAGCGCGCAGAGCAGCTCTTTGATAAGGCGGCCCAGACTGCTAAGGCAAGAAGAGCTCATCTTGAAAAGCTTGTTGAGCTTTACGGAAAGTAATCTCCGTTAAAGTTAAGCGGTATAAAACCGGAAGGTGTAAAAGCCTTCCGGTTATTTTTTTGTAAAAAATTTGACAAGTAACCGAACGGTTGCTATAATTAAAGTGACCATTCGGTTACTTTATCTTAAAGGAATGAAATTTATGTCAGGGAATACAAAAGAGCGAATTTTAGAAGCGGCGCTTGAGCTGTTCGCCGTCAGCGGATATAAGGGTACTTCTATGAGCGATATAGCAAGCAAACTGCAAATCACCAAAGGCGCTCTTTATAAGCACTATTTAAGCAAGCAGGAAATACTTGACAGCATTGTTGAGCGAATGAATAAAACGGACTATGATCGCGCCGAAGAATACGAAATGCCCGAAACCGAACCTGACGGTTTTGCAGAAGCCTACTTAAACGCGCCGATAAATAAGATAAAAGCTTATGCGGCGGCGCAATTTGACCATTGGACAAAGGAGCCTTTTTCTTCAAATTTAAGAAAAATGCTGACTTTGGAGCAATACCGCGATCCGAAGCTTTGCGGGCTTTATCACGATTATCTTGCAACTGGACCGACAGAATATATGTCGGCTATTTTCCGGAAACTGACTGATTCAGACTCTAGCGCTATGCAGCTGGCGCTTGAGTTTTACGGTCCGATGTTCCTGCTTTACAGCATTTATGATAAGGCAGAGGAAAAAGAAAGCGTTTCGCGGTTGCTTCTGGATCATATTGACCGCTTTATTGCGAAAATAGAAGCGGACTACAAAAAGTGAAAAACTGTAAAGTATTTTTTTAAAGAAAGTGAGATTTTATGAAACTTTATTTTGAAAACGCTGTCACCACGGCGACAACCTTGATGATCCTTGCATTGCTCGGATTTATCGGATATTCGATCTTTAATCGCTCAAATATTTCATATTGGGGGCGCAGGAGCGCAATTTTGCTGATTTTCGGCCTTGTCGTTTGTTGCTTTGCCGCCGCGCGCGACGGTCTTGATAAAACCATTCAGCACTCTATAGACGGCAGCTGTGCGCCCGGAATATTTGCGCTTTTGAGCATTCCGACGATTGTTGGCTGTATCGGTGCGCTGCTGATTATAATTGCCGCTATCGGCACGCCGATGGCAAAATCGCAGAAAGTAAGAGAAATATGGTTTTATATTATGTCGGGCGGAGCGGTAATCAAGATCGCAACAATGGAAATAGCAAGAATAATTTTATGATACGTATTCTCTTCATAACGAAACTATCAGCCGATTTCGCCGAATGATGACTATTGAGCAGTTCCGTTCTAATGAACTTGCAAAGCTTTATTCAAAGCAATATGTGGAGATGATAGTAGATTATCACGCAGATATTTTCCGCGCTTTTATCAAATCGGGCGAGATATGCGCAGAAGATCCCGAGGGATATTTTGTCTGCGAGAAAGACCCTAAGGGTTTTGAAAAATTTGAAAAAGCTTTTCCTAAAAAGGAAAATTTAAAACTTCTCTGTCAGCTGTTTTAATAAGGAAAATCGGCAAAAAAAGGTGTGATAAAATGGCGTCAAGCAAAGAATATCTTTGTTTTATTTTGGAGCAGTTATCAGATTTAAGCGATGTTTCTTATCGTGCTATGATGAGAGAATATATCCTCTATTACCGCGGCAAAATCGTCGGCGGAATATATGATGATCGGTTACTTGTAAAGAAAACAAGTTCCGCTTTAAAACTTATGCCTAACGCTATTTGCGAGCCGCCGTATAAAGGCGCGAAAGAAATGCTGTCAGTCGACGAGGTCGACAACAAAGAGTTTCTGGCAAAGCTGTTTATTACTTTGTACAATGATTTACCCTTGCCCAAAAAGACGGTTTAGCTTTTTTAAAGCTGACGTCTTTGTTTTTATCCTTTCGCGCTTTAAAGAAATCCATGGTTTTATTTTGTAACTTTTTGTAACTTTTTTCGTATATCCACTTGAAAAAAAGGCGAAATTTGTGTACAATAATAATATTATAACAGACAGGGTGTGTAAAATAGATGTCAAATCGCTTGTTTCAGGGTGTTATCCACCAGATGAAAGATTCTATTGATAAAACTTTCGGCGTCCTTGATGAGAATTTTATTGTTATTGCATGCAGTGAGCTTGGCAATATCGGCGATCAGTTTTCGGCTGTTTCAGTAAGCTCCGGAGAAACTGTGACTGCCGAAGGCTTTACTTTTAAATCTCTCGGAAATAAAAACGGCGGCGATTATACCGTTTTTGTTGAGGGCGATGATATTATTTCGGATAAATATGCCTCTGTTTTAGCAGTTGCTTTCGCTAATATCAAATATTATTATGATGAAAAATATGACCGCGGCAATTTCATTAAAAACATAATTCTTGATAATATTCTCCCCGGAGATATTTATCTTAAAGCGAGAGAGCTTTATTTTAACAGTGAGGTCAACCGCACCTGTATACTTATCAGAAATCTTGAGCTTAACGATGTGTCGGTTTATGATGTTCTGCAAAACCTCTTTCCCGATAAATCAAAGGATTTTATTATCAATATAAATGAAACAGATATTGCGCTCGTTAAAGAAACTCCCCCTGAGATAGAGCCTAAGGATATTGAAAATCTTGCTTCTTCGATAGCAGATACTATTTCGGGCGAATTCTATGTAAGAGCGGTTATAGGAATAGGAACGACTGTCGATAACCTAAAAGACCTTGCCCGCTCATTCAAAGAAGCGCAAACGGCTTTGGAAGTCGGAAAAGTTTTCGATACCGAGAAAACTATAATTTCTTATAATAACCTCGGAATAGCAAGACTTATTTATCAGCTTCCCACCACCCTTTGCGAAACATTCTTGCGCGAGGTATTCAAAAGAGGATCAATCGATACTCTCGATCAGGAAACCTTATTCACCATTCAGCGTTTCTTTGAAAACAACCTTAATGTTTCCGAAACTTCAAGAAAGCTTTTTGTTCACAGAAACACGCTGGTTTACAGGCTTGAAAAGATTAAAAAGATAACAGGTCTTGATCTTCGAGAATTTGATCACGCCATAATCTTTAAAATTGCTCTTATGGTAAATAAATATTTAAAGAGCAATCCGATAAAGTATTAAAAGAGAGGAAGACACCTTTAAAATGTCTATCGAAAATTCAGAGCAGCCGGGAATAATTATTCCCGAAAGCCCCTCTAAGACTATAATTGAATTTCGCGGCGTTTCAAAAACTTATCCTACGGGCACTCACGCTGTGGAGGACCTCAATGTAAGGATAAACAGCGGAGAATTTGTATTCGTGGTAGGCTCTTCGGGAGCCGGTAAAAGTACGTTTTTAAAGCTTATTATGCGCGAAGAAAAAGCTAACACCGGTCTTATTACCGTCAACGGTTTTAATTTAACTAAAATGCCCCGCCGTGAGGTGCCTATGCTCAGGCGCACAATGGGAATAGTTTTCCAGGATTTCAGGCTTATTCCCACTATGAATGTTTTTGAAAATGTGGCTTTTGCTATGCATGTGGTAGGAGCTTCAAACAGAGAAATAAGAATAAAAGTATCTAAAGCTCTTTCAAAAGTGGGCCTCGGCGATAAAGCAAGATCAATGCCGTGCCAGCTTTCGGGCGGCGAACAGCAGAGAGTAGGTCTTGCCCGAGCACTCGTTAATTCACCCGAGCTTATTATTGCGGACGAGCCTACGGGTAATGTCGACCCCAATATGTCTTACGAAATAGTTTCTTTGCTCACCGAGATCAATAAGCGCGGAACCACTATTCTTATGGTGACTCACGATCATAATCTCGTTCGTGATTTTCATCATCGCGTTATTATGCTCGATTCCGGCCATATTGTTGCCGATAACGCGGCAGGAGGTGTGGACTGATGAAAATTCAAAGCGTGAAATACCTTTGCAAAGAGGGAGTTAAAAACACCTGGGCAAACAGATTGATGTCGCTTGCTTCTATTGGCGTGCTTGTTGCGTGTATGGTCATAATCGGTCTTGCGGTGCTTATATCTGCATGCGCCGATAAAGCTATAGGCAGACTTGAGCAGGAAAATGTCGTTATTGTCTATATGAAAGACTATAATTGGGCGCTTTATTCGGATAAGAAAGATGCCTCTTCTTCCGAAACGCAGTCCGAAGAGCAGGCTGATAAAAACGGTATAAAAAAGAGTGATTATATCATTCACGATGATGAAGAGGGCAAAAAGCTCTGCGAAGAGATAAAAAAGATTCCGAATGTCAAGGAAGTCGAATATATTTCGAGTGAAGCCGGGCTTAAAAACGCCAAGGCAGCTATGCTTGACGAAAGCCAGGGAGAGTTATTCAACTTTTTAAACGATGAGTACGGAAATCCCATTTCCGCCTCCGCAAAAGTCACTATGACCGATATGTCCCTGTTTGACGCAACGCTTGATAAAATAAAAGCACTTGACGGTGTTGATGTTATCCAGTCAAACAGCGATACCGCAGAGAAGATAACTTCTATCAAAAACGGCATTGCGGTTGCCGGAGCAGTTATTATGGCAATATTGATTATTATATCTTTGGTTATAGTTTGTAACACAATTCGTATTACAATGTATAACAGAAAGCTTGAAATAAGCATTATGAAAGCGGTCGGAGCGACCGATTCGTTCGTAAGAATTCCGTTTGTTGTAGAGGGTATTCTTATCGGAACAGTTTCGGCTCTGATAGCGGAGGGACTCATTTATTTCTGCTACCGCGTCGCTACTGAAACGATCGTTAAATCTTTCGGCCCCGATTCTTTGGTTAAATTCAGCTCGCTTTCCTGGCAGCTGCTTTTGATATTCATAGGAGTGGGCATAATTGCAGGAGTGCTCGGAAGCGTTATCATAATCGGAAAGTATTTAAGGCGAGAGGGCAGCGAATTTGCGGCAATATAATTTTTTAAGGATGATAGCTATGAAATCGAATAGAATTATTTCGGTATTTTTATCTGTGCTGATGATAACTTCGGCCGTTTCGTTTTCTTCTTTTTCAAATACTTCTGCCGCAAAGTCGGCTTCTCAGGTTCAGAATGAAATAAATGAGCTTGAAAGGCAGTCGCGCGAGCTTGAAAAGCAGATATCATCGCTCAGCAAGCAAAAGAATAATCAGAAGGCGGTTGTCAGCACCATTCAGAAAAAGATGAATGTTGTTGAAAGCCAAATTATAGCCTGCAATAAGCAGATAAGCTCAATAAATTCAAAGATTGCCGCCAATAATGCGCAGATAGATGAAAAAAATAAAGAGATCGAATCTGATAAACTCACATTCAAGAAAAGACTCCGTGCTTCTTATATGAGCAATACGGACAGTAATATAAAGGTTTTATTCGGAGCGCAAAGTTTTGCCGAGTATCTTCAGCTTTCTCAGCTTATGAAAGCGGTAAGCTCTCACGATAAAGCGCTTATGGAGAAATTGGAAGTCGCTATAAAAGAGCTCCGGGATAAAAATGCGGAAAATGAAAAGCTTTTAAACGATCAGGTTGCCCTTAAAAACACTATTGCCGAAAAGCGAAAAGAGCTTGAAGCCGATAGGGCAAAGGAGCAAAACACCTTAAACAGCATTTCTTCTCAGCAAAGCACCACTGTTAAGCAGAATAAAGAGCTTGAATCACAGATAAGAGAAAGACAGAATTATCTTTTGAATTTGAATTCAAATGTCAATATCGTTCTTGATGCGGAGAGGTTTATCTGGCCTCTTCCGGGTTATTATAATGCAACTACCTACGGCGGTCACACCGGGTATGATATTCCTACTAACAGAACACCGGGTGTTCCTATTTTAGCTATGGCTGACGGAGTTGTAGTAGGAGTTCAGAGCGGGTGGAATGCCTCTATGGGAACTTACGGAATGGCAAGCTACGGAAATTATGTAACTATCGACCACGGCCGCACTCCCACCGGTAACACATATATTACTCTTTATGCACATATGATGAGAACTGCCGTTTCAAACGGCGCTCATGTTAAGCAAGGTCAGGTGATCGGCTATGTGGGCACTACCGGCAACTCGACAGGCTATCATCTCCATGTTGAAGTAAAACGCAATAATGTCAGACTTTTAGGCGGAACTCTTCTTACTTATATAAGAGGAAATATGAAGCTGTAATGAATAAATCTGTTATCTTCGGAATTCTTACCGTTCTTTGTATGGTTCTGATTTTCTGTTTCAGCGCTCAGAATTCCGCAGCCTCCGATAAAACGAGCGATTCTTTCACTGTGAAAGTGCTAAGCACCGTTTCGCCGAAATTCAAAGAATTAAATGAGAAAGAAAAAGAAAAAGTGGTAAGCGATCTTACCTTTCCTGTCAGAAAATCCGCTCATTTCAGCATTTATTTTGTTTTAGGTATCTTTTCTGCACTGACATTTTTAAATTTGAAAAAACCTAAATTTATAGTTCGCTCTTTGCTTGCTTTTGCGCTTTGCGCGCTTTACTCGGTGAGCGATGAAATTCATCAGTATTTTGTTCCCGGCAGGAGCTGCGAATTAAGAGATATGCTGATAGATTCATCGGCGGCTCTTATAGCTGTTATTTTAGTTTCGCTTTATTTTAAAAAAAGGGAGAAAAGCTTGTGAGAAAGAAAAAGCTTCTTGAACAGAATACTCTGCTTTTTGAGCAGGTGAAGCACCTTGAAATCGAGCTTGCGCTTCTTAAAAAGGAAATTTCCAAAAAAGACGCGCGCATTAAAGAGCTTTTAAAATCCGAAACGGAAGAAACTAAAAAATCTTTGCCCGAAACAAAAGAAGAACCTAAAATTATAGAAGATTCCGAAATAATTGATGATATCACTTCTTTCGGCTCGGATATTATAGGCGAGGTCGTTTTAAAAGCGACAGAGTTATCTAACGAATTATCAAATGAAAAAACAGGCGAAAATAAAGAACTTATAAATTTGATTTTGGGAAGAACCGAGGTCGCGAAGTCTGAAATTCTTGCAATTTCTGAAAATCAGGACTTAGATGCGGAAATTAAGAATAAAATGGAAAGCGTGAGAGATAATGCTTTTGAGTATTTCGAAAGCGTTATGGCTCAGAGGGACCGAGATGTTTGACGGAAAATTAAAAGCGCTCACTTTCAGCTTTGACGACGGAATTACCCAGGATCAAAGACTTATAGAAATATTTAATAAATATGATCTTAAATGCACTTTCAATATAAATTCGGAGCTTTTAGGCAAGGCGGGCTCGCTTATAAGAGATGATGTAACAGTTGCTCACTGCAAGCCGAGGGACTGCGAAATCGCAAAGATATATAAGGACCACGAGGTTGCCGCTCACACGCTTACTCATCCGCTTTTAACTTCTTTGCCCGATGAAGAAGTTATAAGGCAGGTTGAAACAGACAGGATAAATCTTTCAAAGCTTGTCGGATATGAAGTTAAGGGAATGGCATATCCCTGCGGCGGAAAGAATAATGACGAGCGGGTAGCAAAGCTTATCAAAGAAAATACGGGTATAAAATATTCAAGAACTATAACTTCCACAAAAAGCTTTGATCTTCAAAGTGATCTTATCCGCTTTGATCCCACCGAAAGGCAGGCAGATCATAAATCGATAGAGGAACTTACAAAAAAATTTATCGATCTTAAACCCGATTCCCCCAAGCTTTTCTATATCTGGGGACATTCTTTTGAGTTTGATACCGATAATTCCTGGAGCTGGTTTGAAGATATCTGCAAAGAGCTTGCAAACAGAAAAGATATTTTTTACGGAACAAATTCACAGGTTTTCGGAATTTAATAATATAGACAATACAATCGGGGTATAATACTTTTTTGAAGAAACGGCGCATTTATCGACTTTGTTGCCCTCCGCTCACAATACGAAAGTATTCTTCGGTCGGGCGCCGCGCCGCTAAACAGCGCCGTTATCTTACAAAATCTTCGACTCATAGCGAGAAATTTTTTTTGATTATGAAGTCGAGGAATGCAGAAATACTGCCGTATTTCAAATGACAAGACAATATAATCGGAGAAATTTTCCGCTATGAGAAGTGTTGTACCCTGATTGTATTGTCTATATTTTCTTCGGGGGAATTTAAGATTATGTTCAGTGATAAGGGTTTTAAAAAATTTGATAAAAAAGTGTGGCTTTCCTCTCCCACTATGCACGGGGAAGAGCTTAAGTATATAACCGAGGCTTATGAAACAAATTGGATGTCCACAGTGGGCAAAAATATCGATGAATCGGAAAAAGAGATAGCTCGGATCGTAGGCTGTAAGTATGCGGTCGCACTTTCTTGCGGAACGGCGGCATTGCACCTGGCTGTCAGGCTTGCGGCTTTAAAGCTTTACGGTTTTATGCCTGCAAATAAAGGAATGCTTGAGGGCAAAAAAGTTTTTGCCAGCGATATGACTTTTGACGCCACCGTTAACCCCATTGCTTACGAGGGCGGCGAAGCGGTGTTTATCGGCACTGAAAAAGACACCTGGAATATGGACCCCGAAGCGCTTAAAAAAGCTTTCGAGCTTTACCCCGAGGTAAAATTGGTGGTAGTGGCTCATCTTTACGGAACTCCCGGAAAAATAGACGAAATAAGAAAAATTTGCGATGATAACAACGCATTGATAATTGAAGACGCCGCAGAATCCCTGGGCGCGACCTATAAGGGCGTGCAGACCGGTAATTTCGGGGACTACGGCGCGATTTCATTTAACGGCAATAAAATAATCACCGGCTCTTCGGGCGGAATGTTCTTAACAGACTCAAAAGCCGACGCCGAAAAGGTGCGCAAATTATCGACTCAAAGCCGCGAAAGCGCTCCGTGGTATCAGCACGAGGAGATAGGATATAACTATCGAATGAGCAATGTTATAGCGGGAGCGGTAAGAGGTCAGATCCCTCATTTATCCGAGCATATAGCACAGAAAAAAGCTATTTATGAAAGATATAAAGAAGGGCTTAAAGGTCTGCCCGTTAAAATGAATCCGTATGACGAAAAGTCAAGCGAGCCGAATTTCTGGCTTTCGTGCATCACGGTTGACCGCGAGGCTATGGCTAAGCAGGTAAGATCGGATAAAGAGGGACTTTACATAAAAGAACACGGCAAATCCTGCCCCACTGAAATTCTTGAAGCAATATCGAGTATAAACGCAGAGGGCAGACCTATCTGGAAACCTATGCATATGCAGCCGATATATATGAATCACCCCTATGTTACAGTACTCGGCAATATGAGAGCACAGACGAACGCTTATATAGCAGGCGAGGTATATGATGCGGGCGAGGATATTTTCGAGCGCGGCTTATGCCTGCCAAGCGATAACAAAATGACAGCCGAGGAGCAGGCAAGAATAATCGAAGTTATAAAAGCCTGCTTTGAATAATTTCGGGTGAAATATTATGTATGCAAAGTTTATAAAAAGATTTCTTGATTTCTTTCTTTCTTTGCTGGCGCTTATCTTTTTATCGCCGCTTGTTTTGGTGCTTATGGTTTTAGGTGCGGTTTTTATGGGCGGAAATCCCTTTTTTGTTCAAAAAAGGCCGGGCAAAAAGGATAAGAGCGGAAAAGAAAAAATATTTGATCTTCTTAAATTCAGAACGATGAGCAATAAAAAAGACGAAAGCGGAAACCTGCTTCCCGACAGCGTAAGGCTCAATTCCTACGGAAAGTTTTTAAGAAGCACTTCGCTTGATGAGCTGCCGGAGCTCATAAATATCTTAAAGGGCGATATGTCTGTAGTAGGACCGAGGCCGCAGCTTGTAAGAGATATGGTGTTTATGACCGAGGAGCAGAGGATGAGGCACAATGTAAGACCCGGACTTACAGGCCTTGCTCAGGTGAACGGAAGAAACAATATCCCCTGGACCGAAAAATTCAAGTGGGATTTAAAATACATAAACGACGGTATCTCTTTTAAAAACGACGCTAAAATAGTGCTTTTAACTGTACTTAAGGTTTTAAAGCGCTCGGATACGGTAAGAGAGGGCACCTCCTCCGATCTCGATCTCGGGGATTGGCTGCTTGAAAACAGAGCTATTTCCGAAGATGAATACACCGAAAAAATAAAAGAACTTGTTTAAATTTAAGGGCTTAGGAGTTAAAAATGAAGATCTGGATTTTAAATCATTATGCGGGAAGCCTTGAATACGGTATGGAATTCAGGCATTACTATTTTGCGCGCGAGCTGAAAAAAGCCGGTCACGATGTAACGATCGTTGCGGGGAGCTATTCGCACCTGCGAAGGTATAACCCTGAAGTTGAGTCTTATCTCGAAGAGGAAAACGGGGGAATTAAGTTCGTATTCGTAAAGACCCGCAACTATGAGGGCAACGGAAAAGCAAGGGCTCTTTCGATGATCGATTTTTACAAAAACTCATTAAAAGTGCTTAAAAAATTCGATGGCCCCGATGTTATAATTTCGTCAAGTCCGCACCCGTTTGCCTGTCTTGCGGCAATAAAGCTTGCAAAGCTTAAAAAATGCAAATGCATAAGCGAAGTAAGGGATCTTTGGCCCGAAGCTTTTGTTTATTACAAGGGAATATCCGAGAGCTCGCCGCTTGTAAAAGCGCTGGAGCTGATAGAGCATAAGATCTATAAAAGATCCGACGCTATGATATTCACTAAACCCGGCGATACGGATTATCTTAAAGAGAAAAAGTGGATGAAATCCACGGGCGGCGATGTTGACGACGATAAGTGCTACTATATTAACAACGGCGTGGACTTAGAAGCATTTTTAAGCCAGATGACTGACTGCAAATGCGATAAAATCGAAGAGTCCGATAAAAGGTTTGCCGTGACATACGTAGGAACGATAAGGGAAGTAAATAATATCGATATGCTGCTTGACGCCGCGAAAGCGCTTAAGAAAAATAAGGATATCGTGTTCCGCATTTTCGGCGACGGCGAGGAGCTTTCAAGGCTTGAAAAGAGAAAAGAAGACGAAAAGCTCGATAATGTTGAATTTTTCGGAAGAATTGAAAAACAGTTCGTTCCCTATATTCTTTCAAGATCATCGGTAAACATTTTGAACTATTCGCCCACTCTTTATAATTGGACAAGGGGAAACAGCTCAAATAAGCTTTTTGAATATATGGCTTGCGCAAAGCCTATCATTTCCACGGTAAAAATGGGGTATTCCCCGATCGAAAAGTATAACTGCGGAATTGAGATCGACTGCTGTGACGGCGAAAAACTTGCAGGCGCCATAAGCGGGCTTTTCGGCAGCGGAAGCGAAACCCTTGAGAATTTAAGCCGAAACGCCTCGGCGGCGGCAAAGGATTTCGATTATAAAAAGTTATCAAAAGATCTGATAAATGTGATAAATAAAACGATAGGAGCAAAAGAAAATGGTTAATGTTATAGGTCTCGGATACATAGGTCTTCCCACAGCGCTGATGCTTGCCTCGCACGGGGTGGAGGTTATCGGAACGGATTACAACAAAGAGCTTGTAGCAACTCTTAATGCCGGCAGGACCACATTTAAGGAAAAAGGATTAGATGAGCTTTTTGCCGACGCACTTAATTCGGGAATTAAATTTTCAACCGAATATCAGGTAACTGATACTTATATCGTTTCGGTTCCCACGCCCTATGATAAATTTTCAAAAAAGGTTGACGCCTGCTATGTCGTAGCCGCTATAAAAAGCGTTATGGAAGTTTGCCCTAAAGGAGCAACGGTCGTGGTAGAGTCCACCGTATCACCCGGAACCATTGATAAATATGTCCGCCCCGTTATCGAGGAAAACGGATTTAAGATTGGCGAGGATATAAATCTCGTTCACGCACCCGAGAGAATAATCCCCGGGAATATGGTTTATGAGCTTCTTCATAACAACCGCACTATAGGAGCTGACGACAGGGAAGTCGGCAAAAAAATAAAATCGCTTTATGCAAGCTTTTGTCAGGGCGATATCGTGGTAACGGATATCAGAACGGCTGAAATGACAAAGGTCGTAGAAAACACATTCAGAGCGGTAAACATAGCTTTTGCAAACGAGCTTGCAAAGATCTGCCGACACGATAATATGGATGTTTACGAGATAATAAAGATCTGCAATATGCACCCGAGAGTAAATATTTTACAGCCGGGTCCCGGAGTCGGAGGCCACTGTATTTCTGTTGACCCGTGGTTCTTGGTAGGCGACTATCCGAGCCTTGCAAAGGTTATCGACGAATCTATGAAAACCAACGACGGTATGCCCGATTTCGTTTTAAACAGAATTTATGAAATTATGAAAGAAAAGGGTATTAAGGATATAAAAAGAGTCGGACTTTACGGTCTTACCTATAAGGAAAATGTCGACGATATGCGCGAATCCCCCACTTTGCAGCTGCTTGAAAGTCAGGAGCGCCATTTAGCCGATCCGCTTTTGGTTTACGATCCCTTTATAAAAACAAAAGAGGTTAAAAACCAGTGCTTTGAGCTTGATGAATTTTTAAACTCTGTCGATATGGTCGTAATTATGGTCAAGCATTCGGAAATTATCGAGAATATGGATAAGCTTAAAGATAAAGTCGTTCTCGATTGCCATAATATCTGCGATCTGCCCGGAGTATATCATATCTAAAAAAGGATAAAAAATGAAAAAAATTATGCTTGTCTTCGGAACAAGACCCGAAGCTATAAAAATGTGCCCTCTTGTAAACGAGCTTAAAAGCAGGGACAATGTCAAAACGGTCGTCTGCGTAACAGGTCAGCACCGCCAGATGCTCGATCAGGTGCTTGAAACTTTCGGCGTTACCCCTGATTATGACCTTTCCATTATGAAAACCTCGCAGACCCTCTTTGATATCACAACAAATATTTTAAACGGCATAAAAGAAGTGCTTGAAAAGGAGAATCCCGATGTGGTGCTTGTTCACGGCGATACTTCCACCACTTTTGTAACTGCGCTTGCCTGCTTTTATCTGCAGATACCCGTAGGCCATGTTGAGGCGGGTCTGCGAACCTATAATATCTATTCGCCGTATCCCGAGGAGTTCAACCGCCAGGCGGTATCTATAATTTCAAAGTATAACTTTGCGCCGACCGAGCGCTCGAAAAATAACCTTTTAAAAGAGGGCAAAGCCGAAAATTCGATTTTTGTTACCGGTAACACCGCTATCGACGCTCTTAAAACCACTGTTAAAGACGATTACACTCATCCCGAGCTCGACTGGGCAAAGGGCAGCCGCCTTATCTTCATCACCGCTCACCGCAGAGAAAATTTAGGCGAGCCTATGCACCATATGTTCAGGGCGATAAGAAGAGTTATGGAAGAGCACCCCGATGTTAAGGCGCTTTATCCGATACATATGAATCCGGCTGTTAGAAAAGCGGCAGCAGAGGAGCTGTCGGGACTTGACAGGATACATATAATCGACCCTGTAGAGGTGTTTGACTGCCATAATATTATGGCGCGCTCCTATCTTATCCTCACCGATTCGGGCGGAATTCAGGAGGAGGCTCCCTCTCTCGGAAAACCGGTGCTTGTTATGCGCGATACCACCGAGCGCCCCGAGGGAATAGACGCGGGAACTCTTAAGCTCGTCGGAACAACGGAAGAAACCATTTATCAAAATTTCAAAAGACTTTTAGAGGATAAAGTCGCTTATAACGAAATGGCGCACGCCGCCAACCCTTACGGCGACGGTTTCGCAAGCCGCCGCATAGCGGATATTTTAACAAAATAAAGGATTGATTTTTTGTCGGCTGAATTTTTAAAAAAAGCGGCTGTAAAGCTTGAAAAAAAGCAGGGAAATGTTTTAAATTATCCTGTTAAAGCCCAAGAAAAATATATTTCGCATTTTAAAGAGCCAAAGGACCTTATCGAGAGAAGCTTTTTTCAGTATAAATGCCAGATGAAGTTTTACGGCGGATTTATCTCTTTTTTCTTAAATCTCGCCTCGCTTCCTCTTAGCATTAAATATCTAATAAGCTGTAAATCAAAAAAAGTTTTAAAAGAAGAAAAATCCGACGCGGTCTTTTTGGCAGACGGCAAGCCTTTTAATATAATTCCGCTTTCATTGCTTGAAAGGTATAAAAATATCGTTACCTCCGAAGAAAATTCGGGCGCACTTTTTGCCTTTGATATCGCGTTTTTAAAAGAAATATTTAAAAGATATCCTTTTTCGTGGCATTTTTGGCTTAAATCTATAATTAAAATTGCGCGCTACAGCGCTCAGGCTGAAAAACATTCCCCAAAAGCGCTTATATCCTGCGATGAATTTTCTTTCACCTCCTCGCTTTTGACCGAGTGGTGCAGAAGAAAAAATATCACCAGGATAAATGTTATGCACGGCGAAAAGTTATATTTTATGCGCGATTCCTTTGTCTGCTATGATGAATATTTTGTTTGGGATAAATATTATGCCGATCTGCTTATATCTATGAGAGCGGAAAAAAGTCAGTTTAATTTAGAAGCGCCGCCGTCGGTTAAAATAAAGGCGGATAAAGATATAAAAAAGGAATTTGATTTTACATATTATCTTGCGGCAGAGCCGGAAAGCGTTTTAAAAATAATTTCTTCAAATCTTTTAAAACTTAAAAGCTTGGGATACAAAATTTCCGTAAGACCTCACCCGAGATATGCCGATATGAAGATAACAAAAGAGCTGTTTTGCGAGTTTAATATCGAGGATACCTCGGCTCTCACGATAGAAGCTTCGCTCCTTAGTACAAAAAATGCGATATCGCTTTATTCCTCCGTTTTAAATCAGGCTTATCACGCAAATATCGGAGTGGTGATAGACGATATTTCTAATCCCGAAAACTTTAAAAAGCTTAAAGAGCGCAGATATATAATGCTCTCGGTCAATCACAGACTTTTAAGCGAAATAAAGGAGTAAAATTATGAAAAGCTTTTTAAAAGCTCTTATTTCAAAAATCAATACCTGTCTTTCGCTGAGAGGAATATCCCACGGCGAAGGCGTTAAATGCAATTTTAAGTGCAGGTTCACAAAAAACACCGAAATAGGGGATAACTGCCATTTTAACGGTATGAAAATATCCGGCTCCGGCAAGGTCAAAATAGGTAATAATTTTCACAGCGGAAAAGATATCAGAATTCTTACTTCTTTTCATAATTGGAAAGGCGACGCTCTGCCTTATGACAACACTTATATCCATAAAGATGTGATTATCAACGATAATGTCTGGGTAGGCGAAAATGTTATGATTTTAGGCGGAGTTGAGATAGGAGAGGGAGCCATTAATCAGGCAGGCTCGGTAGTATGCAAAGATATTCCTCCGCTAGCTCTTGCAGGCGGCCACCCGGCGGAGGCATTTAAATTCAGAGATAAAGAGCATTATGATAAGCTTAAAAGCGAAAGGAAATTCAACTGATATGAAAGTTCTTATGCTCGCGTCTTATATTTTCGACCCGGGGTGCGCGGAGTTTGAGAAAAACCGCACCGGTTTCGGGATGATGGTAAAAGATATCATTGATTTTGTCGGGAAAAAAGAAGAAGTGATTTTTTCTTCGAGAGTGATAACAAACGGCAGAAGCTTTGAAAACTATAAGATCTTAAAGCACACATTTTCGGATATCTTTAAATCTGCAAGACCGCGCGATTATATAAGAGCGATTTCAGCATTTTTTTACGGAAAATATGCTTTTAAAGACCGCTTGAGAAACGCTTTTTATGATTTTGACGGCGGATATGTCCGCACTATAATTAAATCAGAGCGCCCGGATATTGTTCATATTCACGGCATAGGGCCTATTACAAAAAGCTATATCGATATATGCCTTGAGCTTAAAGTTCCTTTTGTTGTAACGCTTCACGGCCTTATCGGGCTTGATAATTCGGTCTTAGCGCCCGCTTCCACAAAAAGGCTTGAAAAGGAATTTCTAATTAAAGCACAAAAAGAAAATATCCCCGTCACGGTGATAAGCTCGGGAATGAAAAAGAGAATAGAAGAAAATTATCTTTTGTCACCTGCCGATAATATCACGGTGGTGCTAAACGGCACAAAAGCGGCGCAAGGCTCAAAAAGCGAAGAAAACGACGAGCTGACCGAAAAATTAAGATCTTTAAAGCTTAGCGGAAATAAGATTATTTTTGCCGTGGGGAATATTACAGATAATAAAAATCAAATTCAGCTCGCGCGTATTATGAAGATATTAAAGGGTGAAAACACACCTGTTGCGGCGGTATTTTTCGGTAACGAATGCGACGGAGGACTTTTAAGAAATTATATTGAAAAAGAAAAATTGACCGACTGCTGTATAATGGCAGGATTTAAAGAAGATATCGGCAGATATTACAATCTGGCGGATCTCACGGTTCTTTTAAGCTTAAATGACGGCTTCGGGCTTTCTATAATCGAAGGCTATTCGTTCGGAGTGCCGAGCGTGTTTTTTTCAGATCTCGATTCGGCAGAAGATGTGTTTAATGCAGAATGCTCTTTAAAATGCTTTGACCGATCGGACACTGCGGCGGCAGAAACAATAAAAAAAGCATTAAAATCTGATTTTGACATAGAAAAAATAAAAAAACACGCCGAAAGCTTTACAATGGAAAGCACGGCTAAAAAATATATAGAAGTTTATAAAAATTCGGTTTGATTCACGGTGAAAAAATGGAAAAAAATCTGCAAAAGAAAAAAAGCTGTATAATAGAATATTATCTTCCTTTTTATATAATGCTTGCTCCCTATAAATTCGGGATAATCGATCTCGGAACCATAGGTCTTATTATCTGCGCTTTTTTAATGCTTTTAAGGGAAAACGGAAGAATCGTTTTTAAAAAGAGTCAGGCGGTTTTTTTCACATTTTTAGGATATGCGATAATAAAAAATATCTTTAATCTGTTTTTAGGCGATAACAGTTTTGATACGATTTTTAATAAGGTTACCGCATTCACGGTAATATTTATTCTTTGTATTTTTGTTACTGCGTTTGACTTTGATGAAGACGCGCTTTTTAAAGCTTATAAATTTGCGGGAGTCATTTTCTCGGCAGGACTTATATATCAGCTTATAAATGTATATGCGTTCGGCGCGCAGGTCACGCCTATTTCGATAATTCCCGGATATGTTTTAAGAGGGGAAGTTGCGGAAGAATCTGTAAGACCGTCTTCGTTCTTTGCTGAGCCTGCCTCGTATGTTACGGCAATGCTGCCGCTTGAATTCCTTTCGCTTAAAAAGCTTGATTATAAGTGGGCAGGATTTTCGACGGTTATGATACTAGCCTCGACTTCGACTGTCGGAGTAGTTCTTTCGGCGGTATTATGGCTGACCGTTTTAGGATCGAATAAGGTTAAATTTAAAAGCAAAGCGGTTATAGCCGTTTTTATAGCGGTTATATGCACGGCGTTTTTCACACTCAATATTTTTTCGGGCGGAAATGAAAAATTAAAAGAGGTTTTAGACGGCAAAAGCACGGTAAACAGCCGAATCGTCGTAGGTTTTGATACTATAGCGACTATGGACCCGGTTAAGCTGATATTCGGAGAAAATTATAACGATCAGAATACTTATATCAGAGAAAATATCGGGCTTTTAAGGCCGGATTCGCCTGTAAAAGATTATATAAAAGACGGCGGACATATCTTTTTAAATACTTTTTGCAGACTTATTTTTGATTACGGAATAATAGGGCTTATTATCTTCCTTTATATTTATATAAAAAGACTGCGTACCCCGAATTACGGCGCGAAGCCCTTTATTATAATGTCGCTGATTGCGATATTTGCGCAGTCTTCGCTGCTTAATTCAATATTTTTTATGAATATAATGCTTTTAATGCTTTTTGATACAAAACTTGAAAAGGAGCTCTACGATGAAGACCGGAGTTGTAACTACGCAGTATGCGAGTAATTACGGTGCGCTTTTGCAGACCTATGCTTTACAGACATATTTAAAGGAAGATCTTGACTGCGATGCCGAGGTTCTTAACTATTTCCCCGCGCATTATAAAAATTATTGGAAAGTTCTTCCTAAAATCACGGGCGCAAAAACTTTTGCGCTTTTCGGCCTTACTTGCCTGCACCCTAAAAGAATATATCTTAAAAAGAAAAGATTTGAAAATTATAAAAAATTCGTAAAAGAAAATATCAAATGCTCAAAACCATATTTTTCAAAAGAGGATATCGAAAGCGATCCTTGCCCTTATGACGCTTTGATTGCCGGCAGCGACCAGATTTGGAATGTTTCGCGCCATAAAGAGATAGAAAAAGTTTGGTTTTTAGGGTTAGACGGCAGTTATGAAAATGTTAAAAAAATAGCTTATGCTCCGAGCGTTGCCGATAAAATTCCCGAGGATAAAAAGGAAGAGGTTAAAGAGCTTTTAAAGGATTTTAAAGCGGTATCTGTAAGAGAAAGCTCGGATATTAAGCAGATCGAGCCGTTATACGGCGGCGAGGTCAGGCACGTATGCGATCCGGTGTTTTTGCTTGATAAAAAAAGATGGTCGGATTTTTCAAAAGAGCCTGAGATAAAAGAGCCTTATATCTGCTGTTACTTTTTAAATCCGAGCGCAGAGGCGGTTGGAATCGTTAAAGAGATAAAAAGAATCACAGGACTTAAAACCGTGCTTATCGATATTAACGACCGCGAAAAGGTCAAACCCGATATCGATATTTTAGACGCCTGCCCTAAAGAATTCGTCGGTCTTATTAAAAATGCGGAAATGGTTATAACAAACTCTTTTCACGCAACAGCTTTTTCAGTCATATTTGAAAAAGATCTGATAGTTGTAAAAAAGAAAACAGCGAATTCCAGAATGGAAAGCCTTTTAAAAGTCGCAGGAATTTCTGATAGAATTAAGAGCTTAAGCGAAGTAAAAAATATGAGCGAGAAAGACTTAAAAACCGATTATAATTCGGACTCTGACAAGCTTGCCGATTTTATCAAAAGCTCCGAAGATTATCTTAAATCAGCTTTGAGGGAAGAAAATTGATAGAAATTAATAAAATCAAAAATCTCTGCACAGGCTGCACTGCGTGCTTTAGCGTATGCCCTAAATCCGCTATTGAAATGAAAGCTCGAAAAGGCGGATTTTTATTTCCTGAAATAAATAAGGATAAGTGCGTAAACTGCGGACTTTGCGAAAAAGTATGCCAGGCATATAAGGATAATGAAAATATATTTTTAAGCAGTGATAATGCAAATTATTTTGCGGCGTATGCAAAAGAAGAGTTTATGGATGAAAATTCCACGAGCGGCGCGGTTGTATCGCTTCTTATGCAGGAATTTGTAAAACAAGGCTTTAAAGTGTGCGGAGCGAGGTTTAGTGATGACTTAAAAACCGTTTACCATAAGCTTTCTGATGATATCGGCGATATCAAAGCCTTTGCAGGCTCAAAATATTTGCAGAGTGATTTAAAAGATACATATAAAGAGATAAAAAAAGAGCTTGAAAGGGGCGGCACCGTGCTTTTTACAGGCGCTCCCTGCCAGGCTGGCGGTCTTAAAAAATATTTAGAAAAAGAGTATGAAAATTTATATATTATAGATTTTATCTGCCACGGCGTGCCCGCTCCCGCATTATGGGGGAAATATAAAGAATATCTTGAAGATAAGCACAAAGCAAAGCTTATAAAATATAATTTCAGGGCAAAAACAGATGGCTGGGGCAAATTGACGCAGTCCGCCGAATTTAAGCCTTTAAAATCTTTTAAAAACTCAGGCAGTAAAAACGAATTCCATTATTGGTTCGGGCGGCATCTGTCGCTTAGAGAAAGCTGTTTTAATTGCCTTTACAGGCGAAAGGACCGCGTATCGGATATCACCGTCGCCGATTTTTGGAAAATAGAAGAATATTATCCCGAAATCCCCGTAAAGCAGGGGATATCCGCAGTAATCGTCAGCTCCGATAAGGGTGAAAAGCTTTTAAATTTTATTAAGGATAAAATCGAGCTAATACCTGTCAGCGAGGAAAGCATATTTGAAAAAAGAAAAACTGCGCTAAGCAATTTTAAAGCTCCAAGTTTAAGAGAAGAATTTTTGAGCGATTCAGAAAAGCTGTCTATAAATGGACTTATTAAAAAATATCCTAAACAAAGCTTTATAAGAAAAGTAAAAGATAAATTGAGATCTATGATAAAGTAGGTGAAAAAATGGGTAAAAACGGAGCAATGGCTAAATCCGCTATGCTTTTGACGGTTGTAAACGCCGTTTCAATAGTTTTTTCTTTTGTTATGGAGGCCGTGTTTGCAGGCTTTTACGGTACAACTGCCGAGGCTGACGCATACACGGTGGCGGTTTCGCTCCCGGTTACCATTTTTGCAGTCGTAACTACCGCAATTCAGACTATAATTATCCCGATTTATTCTAAGCATAAATTCGGCGAGTCGATTGAGAGTGCAGATAGGTTTATTTCTAATTTTATAACTGTGATTGCAGCATTTACGGGAATTATTATAATTTTATTTGAAATTTTCGCAAATGAAGTGGTTTTTGCATTCTCCCCCGGTTTAAACAAGTCTACCCACGCGCTTGCAGTGGAGCTCACAAGAATTATAGTGCCCACGATTCTTTTTTCACAGATCATCACCGTAAACACAGGTGTGATGAATGTAAACAAGAGCTTTGCTCTTCCCGCGCTCACTTCCAATATTCAAAATGTTGTATTTATAATATCCGTGATAGTTCTTCACAGCAAATTCGGAATTTTTGCCGCGATCTACGGAAACTTCGCAGGAATATTTCTCTCGCTTTTATATTCGATAGCCATAAGGCGGAAATATTATAAATATAAATTTAAGTTTTCTTTAAAAGATCCCTCGCTTATAAGTGCCGGTAAAATGATGGGCCCTGTGTTTTTAGGAATAGGCGCGGCGGAGATAAACAAGCTTATAGACAGAATGATCGCCTCGTTTTTATCAACGGGCAGTATCGCCTCGCTTAACTATGCCTCAAAGCTCACAAGCGCGATTTCCACACTTTTAATATCCGGTGTTTCGACGGTTATTTATCCTCAAATGGCGCGCCAGGCGGCGAGAGATGATAAAGAGGGAATGTCCGAAACATTAAACCTTGCGATATCGTTTTTTATCTTAATTCTTTTCCCGCTTATTATCGGAGGATATGTTCTCAGAAACGAGATAATAAGCATTGTGTTTATGAGAGGAGCTTTTGATGAAAAATCGGTAAGCTCTATTGCACCGCTTTTTGTGTGCTATATGGTCTGCCTTTTCTTCACGGCTTTAAGGCAGGCAAGCTCAAGGCTTTTCTATTCTCTGGAGGATTCAAAAACTCCGATGTATAACTCGCTTATCGGAATAGGAATAAATATAGTGCTTAATATTATTCTCGCAAAATTCTTAGGGGCTCTAGGGCTTGCGCTTGCAACCACGATATCAACCGCTGTTATCGCGTTTTTAATTCTTAAAACAGCGAAGAAAAGACTTGACGGCTTAAATTATAAAAAATCGTTTGTTTTATCGGTAAAATCAGGAATTTCAGCTGTTTTAATGCTTTTAATTCTGTCGCTTATAAAAATTCCGCTTATTAAGATCGGATTTTTCTCGTCCGGATTTAAAGGCACGCTGATTTATACCCTTTTAATGGTAATTATAGGCACTGCGGTGTATCTTGCAAGCCTTGTTGTTCTTAAAACAAACGAAATGAAGTTGCTTTTAAATATGATTCGCGGGAGAAAGAAAAAATGAGATCCTTAGGAATTTTAACTTATCATAAATATTATAATTACGGCACTATGCTCCAGGCTTATGCGCTTTGCAAAGCTATAGAAAACAATTTTGACTGCACTGCCGAAATTATTGATTTTATGCCGAAAAACGACTATGTCGGTAAAAAACTTTTTTTAACAAGATTTAAAAGAATTTTTACTTATATAAAAGATTTTGATAAGTATTATAATTTATATAAATTTAAGGATTGCGAATTAAAAAAGCAAGCGGAGTTTGATAAGTTTTATAAAGACAATTTAAAATTATCAAACGAAAGATCCGATAATTATGAAAGCCTTAAAAAACAGTGTGAAAAATATCAGGCTGTCATGATCGGAAGCGATCAGACCTGGAACCCCTATGTTTCAAGGTGGAGAGATTTTTTACTTGAATTTTTAAGCGAAAAAGAAACGGTTAAATTAAGCTATGCTCCGAGCATCGGCACAGGGAAAATTCCCGAAGAATACAGAGAAATATTTAAAAACGCATTATCGGAGTTTTCCGCGCTTTCCTGCAGAGAAGAGGGAGGAGCGAAGATATTAAGCGAGCTTTTAGGTAAAACGGTAAGCCCTGTTTTAGACCCGACGCTCCTTTTAAAGCCGGAGGAATGGGAAAAGGTTTCTTCTGATTTTACTTTTGAAAAACCCTATCTTCTTACTTATTTTTTAGGCGATAATACCGAGCACAGAAAAACAGCGGAAAATATAGCAAAGCAAAAAGGGCTTGAAATCAGAGCAATCCCGATGTCCTATCTTGAAATGAAAAACTGGAATATAAAAAAAGAAACGGTCGGACCTGACGGGTTTATTTCTCTTATAAAAAATGCTGATTTTATCTGCACGGATTCTTTCCACGGAACAATGTTTTCAGTGAATTTTAAAAAGAATTTCTTATCGTTTCAAAAAAGAAAAAGCACCGATATAAATTCCGATAATAACAGATTATCCGACGCTCTTAAAACTTTCGGTCTTGAAAACAGGCTGTGTCTGTCTTCGCCCGATTTATCCGATATTGATTATTCAAATGCAGAAAAAATCCTTGAAGAAAAAAGAGCAAAATCATACAGTTATCTTAAAACGGCAATCGATCTTATCCCCGAAAGGAAGCTTTAAAAAGATGAAAGATTTTGAATTTGATCCCGTGCCGATAATAAACGCCGAGGGTTATGTTATAAAAAATAAAAATGAAGCCGAGCGCAAAAACAGCTCTTCTGGCGGAGTTTTTATTCTGCTTGCAAAAGAAATTATCAGCCGCGGAGGGTATGTATGCGGCTGTGTTTATTCGCAGGAGCTTTTACCCGAGCATATTGTTAGCAACGATTTATCCGATGTTTATAAAATGATGGGATCAAAATATGTCGTAAGCAATTTAAAAAATTGTTTTAATGAAATAAAAACCTTGTTAAGCGAGGGCAAGGAAGTTCTTTTTTCGGGCGTGCCGTGCCAGATAGATGCGCTTAAAAGATCGGTAACCGATTCGGATAAGCTTTTAACCGTAGGGGTGGTATGCCACGGATCTATCGGCAGGAATATTTATCAGGCTTTTTTAAAAGAAGAGCAAAAGCGCGGCGAGATAAAAAGTTTAACTATGCGCGACAAGCAAAAGGGCTGGAGCAACTACGGAATGCGCGTCACATTCAAAGATAATTCCGAGCATATAACTTTCAGAAATGAAGACGGCTATTTCCTTAAATGCTTTACTTCGGGAATTTTCGAGCGCGATGTATGCCTCAAATGCAAAATTAAAGGCGGAAACATAAAAGCGGATATTCTTTTGGGCGACGGCTGGGGAATGGATAAGCTTTTCCCTGATTTTGACGATAATCTGGGAGTTTCGTCTGTTTTGGCATTATCGCAAAAGGGAAAACTTGAACTCGGGAAAATATTGAAGTATACTGAATTTAAACAAATTGACGCGGAAGAAATAATAAAACGAAACGGAAGAATTATGACTCCCGCTCCCGAAAACAGCAGAAGAAAAAAGTTTTTAAAGGAATTTGCAAAATATCCCGATAAATTTACCAAGCTTACAAAAAAATACGCAAAAGAAACATTTTTTTCAAAATTAAAAAGGAAACTTAAATTTTAAAAGGCAGGCAGGATATGGAGTTCGGAAGCGATTTCGATATTGATTTAAAAAAGATAAAAGCTAAAGAAAATAATATTTTTAAATATCTTAAAAATTATGATTCGCTTTATTTTGACAGCGGAAGAAACGCGATAAGATTTTTGCTTGAAAAAAATCCCGCGTCTTTCGTAGCTTTGCCGGCTTATATCTGCGAGAGCGTGACCGATCTTTTTAAGGATAAAAAAACATTTTTTTATAAGATAAACGATGATTTTTCCATTGATTTGAAAAGTCTTGAAAATTTGGATTTTGAAAAGCTTGATATTTTTTATCTGATGAATTATTTTGGATTTTTGCAGAGTGAAGAAATAAGAGAATTTTTGATAAAGAAAAAAGAAAAATATAACTTTATAATAATCGAGGACACCACTCACGGTATTTTTTCTTCTTTAAAAACTATAGGCGATTTCTGCGTCTGCTCGCTTAGAAAATGGTTTCCTGTGCCTGACGGCGGCGTGCTTTATTCGCAAAATCTTTTGGATAGGAGCGGATATTGCAGTTTAAATACCAAAGAAAGCGGCAGGATAAACGCAATGGTTTTAAAATCATTGTATTTAAGAGGCAATTTCGACTGCAAGGAAACTTTCAGAAAAATATTTTTAAAAACGGAAGAAGAATTCGAAGAAAGCGAGATCAAAAAAATATCCGATCTATCAAAATTTCTGCTCGGTTGCTTTGATGTGGATATCATAAAGCAAAAAAGGCTTGAAAATTATAAGCGGCTTGAAAGCATTATTTCAAAATTTCTGCCGCCGGTAACCGACACGATAAAAAGCGGAGAGATTCCTTTTACTTATGTGACCGCATTAAAAGATCGGGATAAATTCAGAAAATATCTTATTGAAAATAAAGTTTACTGTGCCGTTCATTGGCCGATGCCGGAGTGCATAAAAGATAAAAATGCAAAAGAGATGTCAGGAACGGTTATTTCCGTTCCTACCGACCAGCGTTACGGCTTAAAGGATATGGACACTGTTGCGAAAATTATCGGGGGTTATTTTAATGAGTGAGTTTATTGTTTTTGACGGGGAAAGCCGCGAAGAATGGAATAAAACCGTCAAATCATTTAAAAATTGGGATATTTATTATCTTTATGAATACACCGAATCAATGGCTCGCCACGGCGACGGCAAACAGTGGCTTATATACTTTAAGGGAGAAAATTCGCGGTTTTGCTATCCCGTGCATATCAAGGATATTGCCGATTTCGGAGCCTTTGAGGGAATTCTTAAAAAAGGCGTTTATTTCGATCTCAGCACGCCTTACGGTTACGGCGGACCGCTTAGCGACTCTGAAATTCCCGAGGCGGACCAAAAGGAATTCGATACATATTTTAAAGAATTCTGCAGAAAAAATAAAATAGTCACGCAGTTTGTAAGATATCATCCGCTGCTTAGCAATCAGCATACTATCGATAAAGTAAGCGAAATTTCCGAAATAAAAGATACGGTCTATATCGATACTTCCGATTCGGATCTGATATTTTCGAATATGGATTCTAAAAACCGCAATATGATAAGAAAGGCGAAAAAATCGGGCGTTGAGATAATCTGTGACAACGGCGAACATTTAGAAGATTTTATAAATATTTATAACAGCACTATGACAAGGCTTGACGCTAAGAATTACTATTTCTTTGAGAGATCGTATTATGAATTTCTGATAAATGAAATGGGCGAAAATACGAAATTCTTTTATGCTGTTTTAAACGGGACCATAATTAGCTCTTCGATATTTTTCTTCAATGATAATTTTATGCATTATCACCTTTCGGGTACTCTTATGGAGTACAGATCTTATGCTCCTACAAATCTTTTGCTTTATGAGGCGGCGCTCTGGGCGAACGAAAGGGGTATAAAGAAGCTTCATTTGGGCGGCGGCGTCGGAATAGAGGATAGCCTGTTTAATTTTAAAAAACAATTTAATAAAAACGGAAGAATTCCTTTCTTTATCGGGCGCACTATAGCCGACCAAAACGCCTACGATCATCTGCTCGATTTAAGGAAAGAAAATGATCCGCTTTTTGATAAAAACAATGATTATTATATTCAGTACAGAAAATAAAGCGGTGGTTTGATGAAAAAGAAAATTTGCGTTGTTACTTCTTCCCGCGCGGAATACGGACTTTTAAAAGGAATAATAAAGCTTATTTCCGAGGATAAAGAACTGGAACTGTGCCTTGTTGCCACGGGTACGCATTTATCCCGTGAATACGGATATACCGTTTCACAAATCGAAAACGACGGCTTTATTATCAGCGAAAAACCCGATATTCTTGTAAGCGGCGATACTCCTGCCGCAGTTTCCAAAACGCAGGGAATGGCTTTTATCGCTTTTGCGGATATCTTCGCAAGGCAAAAGCCCGATATGCTCGTGATATTAGGCGACAGAACAGAAATGATACCGGTGGCTTTCGCAGCGGTCAATGAAAGAATACCTATAGCTCATATTTCGGGAGGGGAAACCACCGAGGGCGCGGTCGACGAATGCGTAAGGCACAGCCTTACAAAAACCGCTTATCTTCATTTCCCTGCCTGCGAAGAGTACAGAAAAAGGATAATTCAGTTAGGCGAGGCGCCCGACAGAGTCTTTAATTTCGGCGATGTGGGAGTGGAAATGGTAAAAAAAGCTCCGAAACCGAGCCGCGAAGAATTAAAGAATAAGCTTAATTTTGATTTCAATAAGCCTTATATATGCGTTATTTTCCACCCCGTTACTCTGCAGATCGAAAATGCCGCGGAGCAGACCGAAAACCTTTTATCCGCTATCGATCTTCACAAAGAATATAATTACTTTATTTTACATTCAAATTCCGACGCGGGCGGTCATATAGTAATGGATAAAATAAAGGCTTATGCGGGAGCTAATGATAACTGCGCTCTTTTCACTTTGCTTGATCCCGAAACCTATGCGGCGGTGCTTTCTTATTCTGCGGCTCTGCTCGGAAATTCTTCGAGCGGAATAGTGGAGGCACCGGCGCTGAATGTGCCTACCATCAATATCGGCGACAGGCAAAAGGGAAGATTGCAGGCGAACTCAATAATTTCCTGCGAGCCTGAAAAAAACGCGATAAGCAAAGCAATTTTAAAGCTTAAAAGCGAAGAGTTCAGGGAAAATATGAAAAATGTTGTTAGCCCTTACGGCGACGGCAATGTTTCTTATAACATTTATAAATGCATAAAAGAATTCTTGAATAAAAAAATAGATCTTAAAAAGAAGTTTTATGATCTTTAAAAGGGGAAAATAAATTGGAAAAAGCCATTGCGATAATTCCTGCAAGAAGCGGCTCAAAAGGGCTGAAGGATAAAAATATTTTAGAGCTTAAAGATAAGCCGCTTATGGTCTATACCATAGAGGCGGCGATAAATTCAAAGATTTTCGACACGGTGCACGTTTCTACCGATTCTGAAAAATATTTAAATATCGCAAAAAATGCCGGAGCAGACGAGCCTTTTTTAAGAGAGCCCGAAAATTCCTCCGACAGTTCTTCCACCTGGGACGCTGTAAGAGAAGTTTTAAAAAAATATGAAAATATCGGGAAAAAATTCGATTATTGCGTTTTGCTTCAGCCCACCTCGCCTTTAAGGACAGCTTCTGATATAAAGAACGCCTTTGAGCTTTTTAAGAAAAACAATGCCTTAAGCCTCACTTCGGTGACGGAAACCGATCACCCCGTTCAGTGGTGCTTTGAGCTTGAAAACACCGATTTTATGACCGATTTTTCACATTCGCTCTATAAAGACTGCAGAAGACAGGAGCTTAAAAAGCACTACAGGGAAAACGGCGCTATCTACATAGTTAAAACAAAGGATATTGCCGATCCCGATTTCGATTTTTATAACGAGCGGTGTGTAGCTTACAAAATGGATAAATCATCAAGCATAGATATTGACGATCTGACGGATTTTTATATGGCGCAGGCGCTTCTTGATTCAAAGGAGAAAAAAGATGAAAAATAAATGTCTTATAATCGCCGAGGCAGGCATAAATCATAACGGCGAGCTTTCAACAGCCTTAAAGCTTTGCGACGCCGCAAAAGAGGCCGGAGCCGATATAGTAAAATTCCAAACCTGGAAGACAGAGGCTCTTATCACAAGGTCGGTAGGTCAGGCGAAGTATCAGGCTGAAAACACAAAAAAGCAAGAATCGCAGTTTGATATGCTAAAAAAGCTGGAGCTAAAATATGATGATTTTAAAAAAATAAAAGCGCACTGCGATGAAATAGGTATCACTTTTGCTTCCACGGCAGACGAGCCCGAAAGCCTTGATTTTCTGATAGATCTAGGAATTCCTTTTATAAAAATAGGCTCGGGCGATATATGCAATATCCCCTTTTTAAGATATATGGGAAGCAAAAAAATGCCCGTTATATTAAGCACGGGTATGAGCACCGCAGAGCAGGTGAGGATCTCTGTAAAAGCACTTAAAGACGGCGGCTGTGATGATATCACTCTGCTTCACTGCACCACAAATTATCCTACTCCCTTTAATGATGTAAACTTAAAGGCTATGCTTACATTAAAAGAAGAATTCGGCTTTAAAGTGGGCTATTCCGACCACACCTTAGGCGGCGAGGTCGCCGTTGCGGCGGTCGCGCTCGGAGCCGAGGTGATAGAAAAGCACTTCACGCTTGACAGCTCTATGCCGGGCCCCGATCATAAGGCGAGCACAGAGCCTGCGGAGTTTAAAAAAATGACGCAGGAAATAAGAAACGTGGAAATTGCGCTCGGCAGTAAAGAAAAAAAGCCTACGGCCGCCGAAAAGGAAATAAAAAAAGTTGTAACAAAAAGAATCGTTGCAAGATCGGATATCAAAAAAGGCGATGTTTTTTCACCCGATAACTTATGCGTCAAGAGAAACGATACCGGTCTGCTTGCAATAGATTGGGATAATGTTATCGGCAAAAAGGCAGAAGCTGACTTTAAAGCAGACTGCGGAATTACTCTTTAATCGAGGTGCAAAATGGTAACGATCAGACTTGCAAAAAATGATGATTTTGAGTTTTTCTTTAAACTTAAATCAGAAGATTTCAATATTTTCTGGGCAGGGGGGGCGGACAAGCCCGAAAGAAAAAACCTTGAAAAGTTTTTTTACGGGGCGGTGAAAAATGCCGCTTTAAAAGAAAAGAGAAAAATCTATATTATAGAAAATGAGCTTAATAAAAAGGTCGGCCACCTTTATATTAATCCCGATGGCTCCGATTATGAGCTTGCCTGTGCAATATGCTCGGAATTCTGCGGAAAAGGATATGCAAAGCTGGCGATAAAAGCAGGTCTTGCGGAGGGAGAAAGGCTCGGCTTTAAAAGAATGGTAAGCTATATCAGGGAAGATAATATTGCAAGTATGAAAGCTTACGGCTCCTGCGGAGTGAAGATAACCGATGAATTCAAGGAAGTTTATATCCCGGGGCTTGAAAAGAATGTAAAAATGTTTAAGATCATTTATGAAAACGGAGAAAAGAATTGAAACCCGTATATGAATTTTTAATAGGCTATTTAAGGTCGCAGTTTAAAGGCGAAAAGTTCGAGTTTGATAAAACTCTGATCGACGACGCTTTTTTATCCGAGCTTAGCTTTGCCGCCAAGGCGCACGCGCTTATTCCCGCGGCTTACTCGGCTCTTAAAATTTCGGGTGTGAGCGGTGAAATTTCAGAAAAATTCAAAAGATCCGCCGCGAGCGCGAAATATTATCAAACGGTGCAGAAATATACTTATTCGCAGGTTTCTGCGCTCTTTGATGAAAACGGAATTGATTATATCCCCTTAAAAGGGCTGATTCTTGAAAATCTTTATCCCGAAAGCCTTATGCGGACAAAGTGCGATCTCGATATTCTTATAAGACCCGAAAGCTTAAAGACTGCTACAGTGTTACTTAAAGAAAACGGGTTTAAATTCAAAACAAGCGGCTCGCACGAGGATGTGTTTATAAGTCCCGAAAATATCACTTTGGAGCTTCATTTCTCGCTTATCGAGGAAAACAGGATAGGGAAGATAGAAAAACCGCTTACGGATATTTTTGAAAACTCTGTTTCAGACCAAAATCACAGATATCTTATGAAAGATGAATACTTTTATTATTATCATCTTGCACACATGGCAAAGCATATCACCACGGGCGGCTGCGGGATAAGGCCTTTTGCCGATTTATATATACTTAATAAAAGCGTGGAATTTAACGCCGATAAAAGAAACGCACTGCTAAAATCCGGCGGGCTCGATAAATTCGAAAAAGGAGCGAAAGAGCTTAGTTTTTCCTGGTTTGACGGCGCGCCTTACACGGACACGGCCTTAGATCTTGAAGATTTTATTTTAAACGGAAGTATTTACGGCTCAAGAGAAAATCAGGCGCTTATTAATCAGGCGCAGCACGGAGGGAAATCGGGCGCGGTATTTTCGAGGATATTCGTATCCGCAAAACTTCTTGCAAACACTTATCCTGCGCTTAAAAAGCACAAATGGCTCTTGCCCTATTATGAAGTCAAGCGGTGGGTAAAGGTGCTGACCGACAGAAGAGTCGGAAGATATGTTAAAGAATTAAAGGCAAATTCCGCCGTAACGGAAGAAAAACGGCAGAATGTCACGAAACTTATAAAGGAGCTTGGAATCGATGAGTAAAAAAATCATTGCATTTTTGCTTTGTTTGCTTATATTATTTTCATTTTCTGCCTGCAGAAAGCGAATTCCCGATGAAACCGCAAAACCGGAAATGACAGCGGAAAAATAAAATAAATGCTCCCGATAAAATCGGGAGCATTTTAAATTTGACTTACTCTGCCTTCCTCTGAGTCCGGGGCCAGAGGGTTTATGCTTTTTCTCAACCTGCGAGATAATACTTAACGATAGTCTGCAACAGAAGATCGCGGTCGATCTTTCTTATAAGACTTCGGGCGTTATTATGCGTGGTAATATACGTAGGATCCTCAGAGAGAATATATCCCACTATCTGATTTATCGGATTGTATCCTTTTTCCTTTAAAGCATTATACACTTCGGTCAAGATCCTGCGGATTTCCTGCTCGGTCTGATCGCCGAGGGAAAAAGTCATAGTCTGGTCATTCATAACAAGCACCTCTCTTTTAAATATTTTATACCTCTTTTTAAAAAAGTTCAAGCATTATTTTCTTAAAGTTGCACCTTTAAGCTCAAGCTTTGAGATTATTTTTTCCGTAACGCGGTCTATTTCTTCTTCCGACAGGGTCGATTCAGCGCTCCTTAAGAACACGCTGTAAGCAACGCTTTTTTTGCCCTCGGGGATCTGCGAGCCTGAATAAACATCAAAAAGTTCGGCTTTTTCAAGAAGTCTGCCCGCACCCGAAGCTATCGCCTTATAAAGCTCGCCTACGGGAAGATCGATATCGCAGAGCATTGCGAAATCGCGCTCAACTGCGGGGAATTTCGGAAGAGGCTTATAGACTGTTTTGCGCTTGTTTATCTTATAAAGCTCATCAAGCTTTATTTCAGCTGTTAAAACGCGCGTTTCAATACCGTAAGCTGCGGCAACATCGGGGTGGACTTCGCCTAATACCGCAATATTATTATTGTTAGCAAGGCAGTAAGCCTGTCTGCCGGGGTGGAGATACGGCTCGCTTGAGCGGATATACTCCGTGTGAGCTCCGAAAAGCTTCATAATTTCCTCAACTATACCTTTAAGGGTGAAGAAATCCTCGTCTTTTCCGTAAATACCTATCGACATCGTACCGAGCTCGTCGGGCTGTTCCTTTAAAGGCAGCTCGTGCGCTATAAAGCGCTTGCTTATCTCGAAAAATCTGCCCTCTGTTATCTTTCTGTTTATATTGGTGGAAAGAACGGTGAGCATACTTGTTGTAAGCTGAGTTCTCATACAGGAATATTCATCGCCGAGCGGATTTAAAATCTTTATCATATTTCTGCGCGGATCATCGGCAGAAAGTTTTAAAGTATCAGCCGCGTTTGACGGAATGAACGAATAAGTGGTTATCTCGTATGCTCCTAGAGCGCACATAAGCTTTTTGATTTTATCGTCATTAATCCTTGAAGGAAGTTTTGTACCCCTTATGATCTCGCCGCGCATAGGAGTGGAAACGATATGGTCATAACCGTAAATTCTCATAACCTCTTCGGCAAGGTCCGCTCTCGATTCGACATCATCTCTGATAGACGGCACGAGAACTTTGAGCTTACCGTTTTCCGCCTCGGTCTTAAGACCGAGCCTGTTAAGAATGGAAATTATCGTTTCTTCCTTTATATTTACACCTAAAAGTGCGGTGATATCTTCTGCGGTGGTGATAATGGTTCTGTCCTCGGGGAGCGACTCATATCTGTCAAGCGCATTTTCGCAGATATCGCCGGCGTCAAGAGTATATATAAGGTTAAGCGCCCTGTTCATAGCGAACTCAACGTTCTTTATATCCACCCCGCGCTCGTATCTTCCGCTCGCTTCGGTGCGGACACCGAGCTTTCTGCCCGTGTGCCTTATATTATCTCTGCGGAATTTTGCGGACTCTAAGAAAAGGTTTTTTGTATCGTCTTCTATTTCGCTTTCTTTTCCGCCCATAATTCCCGCAAGGCAGGAGGGTTTTTCGCCGTCTGCGATAACGAGCATATCTTCGCTTAGATCATAATCCTTGCCGTCAAGAGTGGTTATCTTTTCGCCCTTGTCTGCCGTGCGGACTATTATTCGGCGGTCGGAAAGGTCGTCATAATTAAACGCGTGCATAGGCTGACCGGTTTCAAGCATTACAAAGTTCGTGATATCTACGATATTGTTTATCGGGCGCATTCCCGAAGCCGAAATCGCCTTTTGCATCCATTCGGGCGACGGCTTTATTCTTAAATTCCTTACAACTCTTCCGATATACCTCGGGCAGAGGTCATAATTTTTAACCTCGACATCGATATAATCGGATGTTTTTTCGCTTATGGTTTTATAGTCGGTAGCGGGAGCGCGGAACTCTGTGCCGAGCACGACCGCGATTTCCTTTGCAACGCCGATAAAGCAGTTGCAGTCGGGGCGGTTAGCGGTGATCTTAAAGTCTATTATATAATCGTCAAGACCCAATACCTCGCGCATATCCGTACCCGGAACAACATCGGGCTTTAAAATGAGAATTCCGTAAACTCCGGCGCCCTCATAATCCTCCTCCGTAAGGCAAAGCTCTTCGCCGGAGCAAAGCATTCCGTTTGAGTCCACTCCTCTTAATTTACCAGCCTTTATATGCTGCCCGTTCGGCAGATAGCTGTCGTCAAGAGCGGCGGGAACAATATCGCCCTCATTTATATTCTGCGCGCCTGTGACTATCTGCACGGGATCGCCCTTGCCGATATCCATCTGGCATATCTGCAAATGATCGCTGTTTTCGTGGGGCTTTATTTTGGTGATCTTAGCTGCGACGACATTTTTGATATTCTCGCCCTGCTTTTCTATGCTTTCAACCTCAAAGCCTGCCATAATCATTTTATCGCACAGCTCTTTTACGGGAACATTTATATCTACATAATATTCTAGTGCTTTAAGAGATATTTTCATAATTTTCCTCTCCTTAATCAAAACTGCTCGAGAAAACGCTTATCGTTTTCAAAAAGGAGCCTTATATCGCTGATTTTATATCTTGTTGTAGTAATTCTGTCAAGACCTATGCCGAAAGCAAATCCGGAATAAACCTCAGGGTCGATCCCGCAGCTTCTCAGCACATTCGGGTGGACCATACCGGCGCCGAGAATTTCTATCCAGCCGCTGCCCTTGCAGACTCTGCAGCCTTTTCCTCCGCATTCCGAACATGTAACGTCAACTTCGACCGACGGCTCCGTAAACGGGAAAAACGACGGACGGAATTTAACCTTTGTTTCAGGACCGTAAATCTCGTGGGCGAACTGCTCTAAAACTCCTTTAAGGTCGCACATAGTTACTCCCTTATCCACAACAAGTCCCTCTATCTGGTGGAATACGGGGGAATGGGTCGCGTCTACCTCGTCGGCTCTGAAAACTCTTCCGGGGCAGATAATTCTGATAGGAGGCTTTCTTTGCTCCATAGTTCTTATCTGCGCCGCGGAGGTCTGCGTTCTCAAAAGGAGGTTTTCGCCTAAATAAAAGGTATCCTGCATATCCCTTGCGGGGTGGTCCGCAGGCACGTTCAAGCACTCGAAATTATAATGGTCGGTTTCCACCTCGGGTCCGTCAAGCACGTCAAATCCCATTGAGCGAAAAATATCTATCATATCCTCAAGCACGGTGTTAAGCGGATGAAGCTTGCCCGGTTTATGCACCTTTGCAGGCATGGAAATATCCACCGTTTCGGCTTTTAATTTCATCTCGACCGCTTTGCTTTTAAGCTCTGATTTCTTTTCTCCTATAAGGGTTTCAAGCTTTTGCTTAGCCTCGTTTACAAGCTGACCGACAACCGGTCTTTCTTCAGCGGAAAGAGAACCCATTTGCTTTAAAAGCGCAGTAAGCTCGCCTTTTTTGCCGAGATATTTTACTCTTAATTCTTCTATAGCCTGCTCGCTGTCGCAAGCTTCAAGAGCAGATTTTGCCTTGCTTCTCAAGGCTTCGATTTTTTCTTTCATTTTTATCCCTCCGAATTTTAAAAAGAGTAACAAAAAAAGACTTACATCCTTGAAATCAGGGACGAAGTCTTTTAAAATCAGCACTCCGCGGTACCACCCGCATTTTCCGAATTAATCGGAACACTTAAATTTAAAAGCCTGTAACGGAGCCTTAACCCGGCGGCGCCTACGGCACTTTTTTTAATAAAAAGCTTCAGCGCCGCTGCTCAAAAGCGAACTTCGGCAAAATCCTTGCATAAAAGCGCTTTCAGCCGGCGGCGCTCTCTCTCTTTAATGAGGATATAAGCTTACTCTTCTTTATCACAGCATTTAATATAATCTATAGAATTATTATAACATTTCATAAATAATTTTCAAGTGTTTTTTTAAAATGAATTGAAAAAGCCGTGAAAAGTGGTATAATGGAAAAAGAATTTTTAAGATTTCGGCGGGAAATTATGGGAAAATACAAGCTTTTGATTTTTGATATGGACGGGACTATTCTCGACACGTTAAAGGACCTGACAATAAGCACGAACTATGCTCTTAAAAAAAGCGGATTAAATGAGCGCACGCAGTCGGAGGTCCGCTCGTTTGTCGGAAACGGAATAAAAAAGCTTATCGAAAGAGCGGTGCCTGAAAATACAGAGGAAGAAACCGCAAAAAAGGTCTTTTCGGATTTTAACGAATATTATAAAGACCACTGCTATGATTTTACAAAAAGCTACGAAGGAATAGACGGTCTTTTAAAAAAGCTTAAACAAGAGGGGTATAAAACCGACGTTTTATCAAACAAGGCGGATTATGCGGTAAAAGAGCTTTCGGATAAATTTTTCGGAGAACTTTTTGATTACTCGGCAGGAGTAAAAGAAAATATGAAAACAAAGCCCTCGCCCGACGGGGTTATTGAAATAATGAAAAATTTCGGAATACCTAAAGAAAGCACACTTTATATCGGCGACAGCGAGGTGGATATCCTCACGGCGAAAAACGCGGGGGTAGACTGCGTATCTGTAGACTGGGGCTTTAAAAGCAGAAAATTTTTAGAGGAAAACGGAGCGAATATAATCGTATCAACAGCTAAAGAGCTTTATGAAAAAATAACGGAGCAAAAAATAATTATCCGTGAATTTAAGAGCGAAGATATCCCTTTTATGACCGATATCTGGAACGAAGTGGTGGAGGAGAAAAATGCTTTTCCGCAGGAGGACTGCTTATCGGAAAACTCCGCACTTTCGTTTTTCTCGCAGCAGACCGAAACAAAAGTAGCTTTAAACGAAGAAACGGGCGAAATTAAAGGGCTTTATATTCTTCATCCGAATAATATCGGCAGGTGCGGGCATATTGCAAACGCGTCGTTTGCAGTATCTAAAAATTCAAGAGGTCGGCATATAGGCGAAAAGCTGGTTAAAGACTGCTTAAATACCGCAAAAGAGAAGGGGTTTGAAATTTTGCAGTTTAATGCGGTGGTGGAAACCAATTTTGCCGCACGCGGGCTTTACGAGCGGCTCGGATTTAAACTTCTCGGAACTATTCCGCGCGGATTTAAGGTGAGCGACCGAGAATATGAAAACATCTGCCTATACTATAAAACACTCATTTAAACGGAGAAAATTTATGAAAATTTTAAAATCATCATTATGCCTGATATTTGTTTTGACAGTTCTTTGCGGCTGCGGAACAAAAGCTAAAAAAGAAACTGTGTCCGACCCGAAAACGCTTGAAGAGGCGGCAAAATCCCGCTCGCAGTCGTCGGTCATAACGCTCAAAGGCGCCGACAGTATCAACGCGGAAACCCTGTTTTCCAATGCGGTATATTTTTCCGGGGGAAAACTTTATTACTATTCGTTTACTTCCGCTGTTGACGGTGAAAATAACGCAAAAGCACTCTGTGATGTAACATTGGCAGGCGGTGAAAAGGCGGTCGCCGTGGATAATTATTACGGCACCGATTGCTCCGTTATGGTAACGGGCGGAAATTGGTACTATATCCAGCAGTCGGATGAAACCGACGGTCAGTATGATATTATGCGTACTCCTTATAAGAATGTAATTCAGGATATTTTAGGCAGCGATTTTACATCTATTGCCGCCGATCTTGCTCTTATAAACGGCAAGCTTTACCGCGCCTATTACGATATGAGCGGTAACACGGAAAAATACAAGGTGGATATATCGGCTCTCGGAAATGAAAATATATTAGCCCTTTATCACGGGCTTGATTCCTACGGCGACACGGCAATTATCAAGACCGACAAAGCCTTTTATCTTATAAGCGAAAAAGCGTCTGCCGACGCCGCGAATACCGCCGAGAGCGAAAGGATAAACCGTATTACCAAGATCGATTCTCTTACGGAATTTTACGATGATGTGCTTAATATCGCTCCCGGGTATGTTATCACAAAAGACAAAAAAGCAATCCTTTTAAAAGGATTGCTTGACGATAAGAATTATTAAAATACTTCGGCTCCCGACTTATGGAATCTTTGGTTTCGTCAAACCTTGCTTCCCTAAAAGTCGGGAGCCTGTTCATAATTTATTTAATTTTTGTGATTTTTGCGATATTTGCATATTTCCTCATATCGAAATAATTAGGCTCATCTTTTGAAAAAACTCTTGCCGCCGAGGCTGAAAGCGCGCTTTTAAGCGCCGAAACTTCATCAAACGAATTAAAATATTCGCTTATAAATCCTGCAAGTGAAAAATCGCCGGCTCCCACAGTGTTTACCGCGTTGCCGCTTATTCCCTCGGCTTTATAAACTCCCGAGCCTCCAAGGAGCAAAAGCCCTTTTTCGCCTCGCGAAATAAGCACGTATTTTATGCCTTTCTCTTTTAGCTTTAAGCCTAACCTTATCAGATTTTCTTCGCTTGGATCGTCACTTGAGAAAAGATCTAAAAGCTCAAAGGAATTAGGCTTTATTAAAAAAGGCTTATATTCTACCGCTTCTTTTAAAAATTCACCGTCGGCGTCGGCAATTAATTTAACATTTTCCGGTGTTGCCGAAAGTATCCTTTTATAGCTTTCTTTATCCGCCGCAGTGCCGCAAAGGCAGAGGATATCCTGCTCTTTCAGAAGAGATAAAAGATTTAAAAGGGAAGTTATATGCTTTTCCTGCGGTTTCGGGCCGGGTGCGTTTAGGTCGGTATCTAATTCAGAATGAATTTTAACATTTATTCTTGAAGTTTCTGGCGAAATATCTATAAATTTGTTTCTTATATTTTTTTCGTCAAGAAGTCTTTTTATCTCTTTTCCGCTGAAACCGCCCAAAAAACCTAAAGCTACGCTTTCGGTTTTTAAAATTTTAAGCGCATAGGAAACATTAAGTCCTTTTCCGCCGAAAGTGATATTAGCGTCGGTTATGCGGTTTACTTCGCCTTTTTTAATATCGCTCTTATAAATATGATAGTCAAGCGAGGGATTTAAAGTTAAAGTATAAATCATTTTTTATATTCATCCTTTAGCTTTTTAAATGCAGGCAGTGATCTTTCTATCTGCTCAAAGCTTACGCAATACGCAATTCTTACATATCCTTTGCAGCCGAAATCGTCGCTCGGAACAAGCAAAAGCTCATATTTCTTTGCTCTTTCGCAGAACTTCACGGCGTCAGCTTCCAAAGCTTTTACAAAGAGGTAAAAAGCACCGTCGGGATATAAAGGCTCATAGCCCATATCCTTTAAAGCGGAATATAAGGTCAGGCGGTTTTTATTATATGCCTCTATATCCGATTTGTTCATATCGCAGTTTTTAATAAGAAACTGCATTAAACTCGGCGCGCACACATAGCCCATACTTCTTCCCGCGCCTGCAACTGCGGCGCAGATATCGGAGTTATCGCTGCATTTGGGCGATACCATTATGTAGCCTATCCTCTCGCCGGGAAGGGAGAGCGCTTTGCTGTAGGAATAGCAAAGAATGGTGTTATCATAAAAATTCGGGATATAGGGCACGGGAGAGCCGTAGCTTAATTCCCGGTAGGGCTCATCGCAAATGATATAAATATCGCGGCCGAATTCCTCGGATTTTGATTTGAGCAGCTGCGCAGTTTTTAAAAGCTCATCTTTTGTATAAATAACGCCTGTCGGGTTATTAGGAGAATTTATTATGATAGCCTTTGTTCTTTTATTTATAGCGCTTTCAAGGGCGTTAAAGTCGATATGCATAGTATCGGTGGATAAAGGCACTTCTTTTATTTTCGCATTCGCATTTTCTATAAATACCGCGTATTCGGGGAAATAAGGGGATAAAACTATCACCTCGTCGCCCGAGATACAGAGCGCTTTTAATGAAACGGTGAGCGACGCGGCGGCACCGCAGGTCATATATATATCTTTAAATCCGCACGAGAACCCGAATTTTTTAAATATATTTTCGGCTATCTGCTTTCTTACGGACAAATCGCCCGGAGCGGAGGTGTATCCGTGAAGCTTAACGGGATCGGTATCCATTACAAGTTCTTTAAGCGTTTGCGTTACTTCTTTGGGTGCGGGAATGCTCGGATTGCCGAGAGAAAAATCGAAAACATTTTCTTCGCCTATCTCCGCTTTTCTCTTATTCGAATATTCAAAAATTTTGCGAATAACGGACGGCTTTTTCCCCAGCGCCGCCATTTTTTCATTTATCATTATATTTTCCTCTTTTAATTTGAATTTCTGCCGTAGGTAGAAGTGATATCGAGCAGGATATCGGCAAGCCAGTCGTTTACACAGCCGTCGGCTATTCTGAAGCACCAGTTATTCCCGATAGTTCCGGGGGTGTTTATTCTTCCCTCGCTTGAGAGTCCCATAAGGTCTGAAAGGGTGATTATCACAGTGTCCGCAACGGAGGACATCGCAGTTCTTATCATTGCGATATTAAAGCCCTCTTTTTCGCCGAAACCGATATAATCGTAAATAAATTTAAGCTCGCTTTGGGATTTTGAATTTTTCCAGCCTATTACTGTATCGTTATCGTGAGTTCCTATGTAGCAGACGCAGTTTTTAATGTGGTTATGGAGAATATGCTCGCTTTTTGGGCCGTCGTCAAACCCGAACTGCAAAACTTTCATTCCGGGAAGTCCCGTTTGCTTTAAAAGGGCTCTTACCTTATCGTCTATAATTCCGAGATCCTCGGCGATAAGCGGAAGTTTGCCCGAAAATTCTTTTTTCATCTCATCGAAAAATTTAATTCCCGGTCCTTTTTTCCAGACTCCTCCGATAGCGGTCTTTTCGCTGCTTTTTATCGCATAGTAGGACTCAAATGCCCTGAAATGGTCTATCCTCACTGTATCATAAAGCTCAAAAGCCGCTTTAAGCCTTTTTTTCCACCAGGAAAAAGGCTCTTTTTCATTTTCAGCCTTTTCCCAGTTATAAAGCGGATTTCCCCAGAGCTGACCGTTTTTTGAAAACACATCCGGCGAAACTCCTGCAACGTGTTCGGGTCTTAATTCCGAATTGAGGTCGAATTGCTTAGGATCGGACCATACGTCGGCAGAATCAAGAGCAACATAAATCGGGATATCGCCGATGATTTTAATGCCGAGAGAGTTTGCAAAATTTTTAAGCTTTTTCCATTGCTTATAAAACTCGAACTGCTCGAATTCATAATATAAAACCCTTTCTGGGTATTCGCGCAAAGTTTGTTCTAAAGTCTGCCGAGAATAGTTTTTATATTTTTCTTCCCATTCGTAAAAAGGCTTATTTTCGTGCGCGTCTTTCAAAGCGGAAAAGCAGGCGTAGCTTAAAAGCCAGTGCGTTTTTTTAACGAACTCCTTAAAATCGGAATTTTCCTTATCAAATTTACTAAACGCCCGATTAAGTAAGACCTCTCTTGATTTTATAACATTTGAAAAATCAAGCTTTGAATTATCGAAAGAAAATTCGTTTATATCGCTTGAATTAAGCAAACCGTCTTTTACAAGCTCGTCTAAATCGATAAGCAGGCTGTTGCCTGCAAAGCTTGATTTTGACTGATAGGGAGAGCCCGAATAATCTATAGGCATAAGGGGCAGAATCTGCCAAAAGCTTTGTCCCGCTCTTTTTAAAAATCTCACAAATTCGAAAGCTTTTTCTCCCATTGTTCCTATCCCGTAAGGCGAGGCGAGAGAAAAAACAGGCATTAAAATTCCGCTGCGGCGCATAAGTATCCCCTTTATTACTTTTTTAATATAATAATTATACACCATTTTTAAAAAAGTGCAACTATGGCTGTTATCAGTGCCAAAGCGGCTGTAAGATACATTGAGCTTTTAGATTTAAGCCCTGTTTTTTTCAAAAGCAGGGTTATAAGCTTTAAATCCGTGCCGGCTCTTAAAATAAACACCGCGAAGAATATAAAATAAGCGGCAAAATCCATTCTCGTGAAGATATTTCCCACGCTCACGGTGCTTATCACCGCGGCATATGGAAACTGCACCTTTGCGGTGAAGCTTTCGGAAAACACGGAGGTTATCTGAAAAACGGTAAGAACAGTGAAAACAAACCCCGTTAAAACCCCGATGGAAGCATATTTATATTTTTTATTTTCCTCTTTGAGATTAAAAACAAAACTAAAAAGCAGAATAAGCGGAAGAAATATTTTTAAAATATAAAAAAATGTTTCTTTTAAAAAAGGCGGCGGCTCTATATTTTTAAGCGAGCCGAGATTATAAAAATGCATTTGATTAAGAGATATCAAAAAAAGCACAGCAAAGCTTATAAATGTGACCGCAAAAAGGAATACCGAGAATTTCAAAACTGCGGAAATTTTATTAACCGTCATCCAAAATGCGGAAATTATCAAAAGCAGGGCGCAGAGCCATAAGCTGACCGAAGGCATCATAATAAAATGCACGAATTTTAAAAGCTCGCGGAACATCACGGCGGCGTCAAAAACAGCGCCGAGAGAAATAATGATATAAAAAGCTATAAGCAGATATCTGCTTATATTATTAAGTCTTTTATTTTTAAACGCAAAAATTATGATAAGAGCAAAGAAGAAAGAAATAGCAGCGGCAAGCAAAAGGGAAAGCAGGCTGTTAGAGTTTTCAAGGGGTTTAGGCAGGCTTATAAGAGCGCCCGAAAGAAAATAAACAGAGCAAAATGCGAAGATATGAAGATTCAGGCTTTTACTTTTCATAGAAATCTTCCTCTCCGCTTAAGATAAGGCCGTAGCGCCCTTTTAAAAATATTTTTTTATCCGTCAGAGCAATATAGGGCAGAGTGATATCCGATTTATCCGCTATCTCATAAAATTTACATTTAAAATCATCTTTATTTTCCCTTATTTTTGAGTTTATCATCACAGCAAGATCATAGCCCGATGTTATTCCCGCTATTTTTGCGGCACTCAGGATATTTTTCGCGTTTTCCGCAAAGCAGACATTTACCGCAAGGTTTATATCCTTTCTCTTAAGGCAGAAATCCCGCACATCTTTAAACTGCTCCAACTTTAAATCCTTTGAGCAGATAAGCACTGCGCAGTGGTCGAAATTAAGCGGTTTTATGCATTTTGTTCCTATTTTTTTAACGGCTGTTTCGGCGTTTTTTGCCGAAGAACGGATAAGGAGGACTTTCGGCTCGTTCTCAAAATCGCCCTCGCCTATAGCTATCACCTGCACGGTGAGCATTATATTTCCGTTATCGTTATCCGCGGCTATTGCGGATACTATAAATCTTGCGTCAGCCTCATAAGAGGGATTGCAGGAAGTAAGAAAAAGCGAAAGTATTACCGCTGCAAAAAGGCAAAATACTTTTTTTCTCATTTGTTTGTTTTCCGCCTTTTAAGATTTTTTGTTATAAAAGGTCTTAATTTCATAAATGTCCAGGGAGCGCGGATAAAGGTGTCTTTAAGTCTTTGCGGAGTGGGATTTTCAAGGGAAGAAGTGTAGTCCTCGCCGAAAGAGGAAAGATTGAATATTCTTAATATCACGGCGCATATCCCTGCTGATACGCCCACAAGACCGAAAAGCGCCGCAAGTATCACAAAAGCGAGCCTTAAATAAAATACCGCTCCTTTAAGCCTGGGTATCATCAGCCCTGCTATTCCGCTCAAAGCTACCGCTATAAGCATAGGCGCGCTGATAATTCCTGCTTCCACCGCCGCCTGACCTACGACAAGACCGCCTACTATCGAAAGCGCGTGGCCGAGCGACTGCGGCATTCGCACACCCGTTTCCTTGAGTATCTCAAAAACCAGAATCAATATCACGCATTCGACCACACTCGGCATAGGCACTCCCGCCCTCAGCCTTGCTACGGATAGCGCAAAATTCGTAGGAAGCAGCTGCAGATGAAAGGACATCAGCGCCAAAAATATCCCCGGCACGCACACCGCGAGGAAAAAGCAGATGTATCTTAAAAATCTTCCTATACTTGAAACCGCATAATTAAGATAATAGTCCTCGTCGGACTGGAAGTTTTCCGAAAAAAGGTAGGGAAGAGTAAGCACCACGGGCGAGCCGTCGCAAAACACGGCAATTCTGCCCTCGAGCAGTCTTGCCGCGACGGTATCGGGGCGCTCGGTCGTTCCGGTTGTTTTAAAAAGGCTGTGTCTATGGTCGCGTATGCTTTCGGCAATATAGTTCACATCTAAAATTCCGTCTGTTTCAAAAGAAGAAAGCCTTTTTTTAAGCTCTTTTACGGTATCCTTTTTGGCGAGACTTCCGAGATAGCAGACAAATATCATAGTATCCGTTCTTCTGCCCATTCTAAGCGACTCTATGCAAAGGTCGGGGGTGGGGAGCTTTCTTCTGAGCATTGCAAGATTGAGCATCGCGACCTCGTCAAACCCCTCTCGCGGACCCTGCAAAACCCGCTCGTCTTCAGGCTCGGAAATCCCTCTTGAGCGAAAGCCTTTTGTGTTTGCCACTATCGCCTTTTTATTTTTATCTATCAGCAAAACGGTATCGCCGTAAAGCACTCCGCGGATACAGTCGCCCAAATTATCGGTTATCTTAATATCGCAGGAATAAAGATAGTTTTCGGCTATGAATTCCGTTGAAAGGTTTTCGGCGCTTTTTATCTTTACCAAAGATTCCACAAGCGAGTCATTTAACACCTGTGTATTTACCATTCCGTCAAAATTAAAAAAAGAGCATTCGGTGTTTTTAGCTATTATCTGCTTGCGGTATCTTAAAATACTGTCGTTTTCAAATATTTTTTTGAAATTTTCGGTATCGGTTTTTATATCGCCCGTAAAGGTCTTATCGGTATAAAAATTTATATCTTTTCCCACTCCAGGGGCTCGCCCTTAGGATGGCTCATCACCTCCTGACCCAGTGCCACT